>ERZ773192.1472-NODE-1472-length-23464-cov-3.250288_pt1 | contig 23464 bp, 18 predicted proteins | sample MGYA00581010_ERZ773192 | MGnify/ENA primary metagenome ERZ773192 (study PRJEB29015, sample SAMEA2737741) | human gut metagenome | biome: human gut; feature: human-associated habitat; material: faeces | place: China | collected 2012 ...
CTGTATTTCTCGACATTTTTTCAGATATTTGCTAAAAATCTAACGTTATGGAACCGATACGGAACTTTGCCCAGTTAACAGCCCACCTGAAAACCTTGAATAAGAGGAAACGTATTGCGGTAGTCTGTGCCAATGACCCTAATACAGAATATGCCATATCCCGTGCCTTGGAGGAGGGGATTGCGGAATTTCTGATGATTGGCGATTCTGCCATATTGGAAAAATATCCCACTTTGAAGAAATATCCTCAATATGTCAGTACCTTGCATATAGAAGATTCCGATGAGGCTGCACGTGAGGCGGTGCGTATCGTACGCGAGGGTGGAGCGGACATCCTGATGAAAGGCATCATCAATACCGACAATTTGCTACGTGCCATTCTGGACAAGGAACATGGTTTGTTGCCTAAAGGAAAGATTCTGACCCATCTGGCCGTGATGCAGATACCTACTTACGATAAACTGCTCTTTTTCTCCGATGCTGCGGTCATTCCCCGCCCGACGCTGCAACAGCGCATTGAAATGATTTGGTATGCCATCCATACTTGCCGCCATTTCGGGATAGAGCAGCCACGCATCGCGCTGATTCATTGCACGGAGAAGGTTAGCGCCAAATTCCCCCATTCATTGGACTATGTGAATATTGTAGAACTGGCGGAAGCCGGAGAGTTCGGCAATGTCATCATCGACGGCCCACTGGATGTGAAGACTTCTTGTGAGAAGACGAGCGGTAACATCAAAGGCATTGTATCACCGATTGACGGGGAGGCGGATGTGTTGATATTCCCAAACATCGAATCGGGCAATGCTTTTTATAAGGCTGTATCTCTGTTTTCTCATGCCGATATGGCCGGGTTGCTGCAAGGACCCTCATGTCCGGTGGTATTACCGTCGCGTAGCGATTCCGGTTTGTCCAAATATTACAGCATTGCCATGGCTTGCCTGACCAGCGGGGTGAAAGAACCTTGATTGTAATTAGTAATTTGTAGTTCGTAATTTGTAAATCGTAATCAATGAAAATACTGGCAGTAAATCCCGGTTCCACCTCGACAAAAATTGCTGTCTATGAGGATGAAACTCCCCGTCTGGTACTCAACATCCGGCATTCGGTGGAGGAGCTTTCCCAATTTCCCCGCATCATCGACCAGTTCGAATTCCGCAAGCACTTGGTGCTGGAAGCGCTGGAGGCCAATGACATTCCCTTTAAGTTCGATGCCATCGTCGGCCGTGGGGGATTGTTGAAACCCATTCCTGGCGGTGTGTATGCCGTGAACGATGCCATGTTGGACGATATGCTCCACGCCATGCGTACCCACGCCTGCAACTTAGGTTGTCTGATAGCCCACGAACTTGCCGCCATGCTGCCCGGCTGCCCCTCTTTCATAGCCGATCCCGGCGTGGTGGACGAACTGGACGATGTGGCACGCATCACCGGTTCGCCTCTGATGCCCAGCATCACCATCTGGCACGCCTTGAACCAGCGAGCCATCGCCCGGCGCTATGCTGCCGAGCGTAGTGCCCTGCAGCCCGAAGCTCCCGTGCATTACGAAGACCTCAATCTGATTGTCTGTCACTTGGGTGGAGGCGTTTCCGTAGGAGTCCACCGCCACGGCCGTGCGGTGGACGTGCCCAATGCCCTCGACGGTTTCGGTCCTTTTTCGCCCGAACGTGCAGGTACCCTGCCCGCCGGGCAACTGATAGACCTTTGTCACTCGGGGCGTTACACTACCGAAGAACTGAAGAAACGTATTTCCGGCAAGGCGGGACTTGCCGCCCATTTGGGTACTACCGACATTCCCGCCATAGAGAGGCGCATCGCTGAGGGAGACACCCATGCCGCTTTGGTGCTTGATGCCATGATTTACCGCATTGCCAAGGAGATAGGCGGTGCTGCTGTTGTGCTTTATGGCAAGGTGGACGCCATTCTGCTTACGGGAGGTATGGCACATTCCGAGTACATCACTTCGCGGTTGCAGGAGCGCGTGTCTTTCCTTGCTCCCGTCCACGTCTATCCCGGAGAAGACGAATTGGAAGCATTGGTAATGAATGCGCTGGGAGCTTTGCGTGGAGAGCTTCCGGTGCAGGTTTACCGATAATAATCATATCGCTTTTGTTCTTCATGAAAGTGTCATAACTCACCACAGATTACACAGATTCACACAGATAAATATGTCAGATATCAATAAACTAAAAAAATCTGCGTGAATCTGTGTAATCTGTGGTGAGTTATGACATATATGGAATCCCGGTTTACTTACCGTAATCGTCGTACATCATCAACAGATGTGAGGAGCTCCAGCTGAAATGGGGAGCTTTCAGGCGTTCGCCGGTATGGGTTCCGTAGTTCTCGTGGATGGGAGCACCCTCTTTCAGCCCGCTCAGGCGGTCGAAGACTTGCAGCGTATATTCATCTGCCAGTTGGTTGTAGCCGTAGTTGCGCAGTCCGCGGATGGCAAAGTAGGTTTGGTCCAGCCAGATGGGGCCACGCCAGTAGCCGCGCGGATTGTATTTGGGATTGTCGGCGGCAATGGTCGGGAAGGGGATATACGTGGAGAACTTTGCCGTATCTTGAAGCATGGGCAGCATGCTGTCCACTTGCGCTTGTGTGGCAATCCGGGTCCACAACGGAGTGTAGGCTTCGCAGCCCGGCTCTTCGATGAATGAACCGTCCTTCAGGCGGCGATCGCAGAAGAAGTTGATGTTCTTGTCAAAGAAATAGTCGGCTACCTGGCTACTGTAGTCCGGTGCGTCGAAAGGTATCTTCAGCAGGCTGGAGAATTTCTTCAGCAGTTTGCATTCCAGTGCCAGATAAGCGTTCAAGTCCACACTCTCCTGATCCATACTCCAGGCATCCTCGTAGCCTTCGTTTTTCAGCATCACGGCGCCGTCAAAACGGATGGCGTTGTCCATGCCGCTTTCCCAGGCGGCAGCTTCCAGTGTTCCGTCGGTAGCACCGTATTCGCACATGCCATTGCGGTTGTGGTCGCGCTTCTCGTACCACCATCTATAATAGGAGAGCAGTTGCGGATACATCTCGGCAACGAAGGCGGTGTCACCCGTATGGGTAAATATTTCATCGACAGCCCAGCATACCAAGGGAGGTTTGCTGTCACGGGCATTGTTCTCGGAGGGGTCAGTGTAGATACAGTCGATAATCATGCCGTCCGGTTGCTGGTAGTCGAACATGGCGCGGATGTTGTTCTTGGCCAGTTCGGGGTCGAACTTGGCGGTTCCGGCACTGAAGCGCCAACTGTCCCATGCCCAGAAGCCGACGAAATAACCTACGGCATGGCTCGGGATGATGCCTTCGTGAAGCAATCCGCCGCGGTGTGTCCGCCAATTGGAGATGAGCGTGGTGACGGCTTTCACGGCGATACGGTCATATTCGGGCTTCATGTCCTTGCGCAGTATCTTGGTGAGGTAACCTTCCCAACGTTCGGCATTGGCTTGCAGGGCGGGGGTGGGATTATTGAGCAAGCCCGGCAGGTTTTGCAGGCCGGCAGTCATCTCTTTTTCGGAAGTGAAGAAAGAGATGGCTACGTTGACGGGGTAGCGCGGAGAGCGGACGAGGGCTGTATAGTTATTGTCAGTCTTGGCCAGCTCTACATTAGGAGTAAAGGTCACGGTTACGGTTTCGCCACTGGGATGACGGGCGATGACGGAGTTCTGTTCTACGCTGACGGTGATGTCTTTGCCCCATTGGCTACCGGAGAACAGCAGGTCTTCAGCCGTGTCGGCTTCGATGCGCAGCAAGGCGGTCGAGGCACTTGTGAAGTTGAGCCGTTGCGTGATGCTCCCGTGGGTGGAATGTGCCGACATATAGAGCTCGCCGGGGTAATAGCAAGTGGAATCCGGAACAAAAATCTCTTGTGTATCTTTGGCAAAGCTTACGACGGCGGCTGACTGTGCCATCCACTGGCGGCGGAACATGTCGAGGCTGAAGGGGCCGCAGAAGCCGTTGACCCATTGTTGCCGTTCGGGCAGCGTGAAGCCCATCCACGAGCCGGCGTCGGTGAACCAACCATAGCAGCGGTGCAGGGTGTCGGGAGTGTAGGAGATGTCCAGTATGTCGGCGAAGGCATACCGTTTCTCCGTAGTGCTTTTCATGCCGGGGGTGCAGGCTGCGATGCCTGCGGCCAACAATGTGAAGCAGAGTATGCGTATAAATTTGTATTTCATATGAATGAGGTATTTAACGGTTATTTGTGCGCTTGTTCCGCTGCATCATCCTCCGGTGCGAGAGGGGCGAGCGTGAAGCTGTATTTCCATTCGTGCGGAGTGATGGTGTACTCGGGATGAACTTGTGCTCCCCAGGTATTGTCACCGCCTACGCCCATCTGCTTGTGGTCGATGTTGAGCCATACCATATCTTTCTTCTGGATGCTTCCACCGTGGCGGCGCTCCATCTGTGAGGGACGGTATTCAATGTCTTCCATCGGGAAGTTCCAAGCACTTACGCTCAACGGTTCTTCGCCCACTACCAGCAGGCCTTCGCCGGTTGCATTACGTAGGGCCACCCAGCGTACGTCACAATGATTGGCCGTCTCTTGGGCTCGTACATACGGATGGTACTGTTCCCAGACTGTTGCGTTGTATAGGCCTATCAAGGCTCCCGTCTTGCGGTCGGCATACGTCTCTTGCGGACCACGGCCCAGCCAGGTCATCATTTCATATTCGGCAGGGAGTATCATGCGCATGCCCAGACGAGGCATCTCGCTCAATGGCTTCTTGCCGGGGGTGAAGTGCATGGTTACCTGAACCTTGCCGTCGGGAGTGATTTTGTAGAGAGTCTGCAAATCAGCATCTTGTTCTTCCATGCGGTAGGTCGCAGTGACAGTAGCCGTTTGTCCGGCTTCTGCAACTTCGATGTTCTGCAGTTTGGCATCGCGTCCGGCGTTTCTCCAGGTGCCGCAGCGTATCAGGTGCCCATTTGGAATATCATTATCGGTCAACGGGCGCCAGAAGTTGGGTTGTAGCCCTTCTTTAATCAGATTCTTTCCGGTGTAGTTCAACTCTGTCATTTCACCGTTTCGGGTAGAGAAAGCTACCTGGAAGTTGTTGCCTTTCACGGTCAGTGTTTCGTTGTTGCGGTCTACGGTCAGCGTTCCTTCCACCGGCTGAACGGTTTTGGCTGACGGTGCAGAAGGCAATTCCCATTGTTCGATGGCAACCTCGTGTCCTTTCGGTACTAATGGCGCTTCGTGCTTGGTGAATGCACGCAGTGTGAGGAAATACTCCTTGCCGTCGGCAGGCAGCGCTTTCAGTGGCAATTCTATGTTGGCAGAGTTTCTGGGAGCAATCTTGGGGAAATCCATCTCACCGTTCTGAACGGTCTTGCCGTCGCATTCCACTGCCCAGCGGAGGGTATATCCTTCCAATCCGATGAAATCGTGCCAGTTGGTGACCTTTATCTTGTTCGGGGTGAAGGCAAGCGGTTCGAAGTGGATGTATTGCAATACCTTCTTCACTTCGTAAATGTGCGGGTGCGGGGTGCGGTCGGCAGCAACCAGGCCGTTGGCACAGAAGTTGGAGTCGTTGACGACACCTACAAATCCCATGTCGCCGCCAAAAGCCCAGATGTCGCGCTGGTTCTCGTCCTTGATGGCAAACGTCTGGTCCACCCAGTCCCAAATGAAACCGCCTTGCAGCTGGTCGTACTTGTAAATCAAGTCCCAGTAGTCCTGGAAGTTACCTACACTGTTACCCATGGCATGGGCATATTCGCAGAGAATCATGGGGCGGGCATCACGCTGGTTCACGTGTTGGCGCAACCTCCAGATGCGTGCGTACATGGGGCAATAGATGTCGCTCTTGGAGTTGTAGCCACCCCCTTCATATTGTACGGGACGGGTGGGGTCTATCTTCTTGGTATAGTCATACAGAGTTTCGAAGTGCTTGCCGTAGCCCGACTCGTTGCCCATAGACCAAGTCACGATGGCGGAGTAGTTGCGGTCGCGTGCAATCATACGGCTCATCCGCTGCATGAAAGACACCTCCCAGTCGGGATAGTTGGCAAGGGTCTCATCTTTGTGGAACATCATGCCATGGCTCTCGATGTTGGCTTCGTCTACCATATAGAGTCCGAATTCCGTGCAAAGCTCGTACCACGCATAGTTGTTCGGGTAGTGGCAGTTGCGTACACCGTTCAGGTTGAACTGCTTCATCAGCTGGATGTCGTGTATCATGGACCCCACGGTGATGGTACGTCCCTTGTGCGGGTCGTGCTCGTGACGGTTCACCCCCTTGAAGAGGACGGCCTGGCCGTTAATCATCTGCATGCCGTTCATCATTTCCACGGTACGGAAGCCAAAAAGGTGCGTAAAGGATTCCTGCGGTTTCCCTTGTGCATCAAAGGTACTGACTACCAGCGTGTAGGTGTTCGGTGTTTCGGCATTCCAGGCTCGTGCATTCGGGAACACTTGCTGCTGGGTAAACAAAGTGTCCGTGGCAGAGGTTATGGACTTTTTCCGGTCATAGATAACCTTGTCCTTGTCCATTACCTTGACTTCCACCGTTTCTCCGGCTTTAGGCCGATGGAGGAATATGTCCAGCTTTAGTTCGCCATCCTTGTAGTTGTTTATCAGTTCCGCTGTCATCCGGAAGTCCTTGACGCGGCTCTGGGGGCGGGCGTAGAGATAAACACTCCGTTCGATGCCGCTGTATTTCCAGTAGTCTTGGCCTTCCAGGTAGGAACCGTCGCTATAACGGAATACTTTTACAGCAAGTTTATTGTTGCCCTTCTTCAGCAGTTGAGTGATGTTGAAGTGCGACGGCAGGCGGCTGTCTTCTGCATATCCTGCCAATTCGCCGTTTACCCATACATAGTAGGCAGACTCAACCCCTTCGAAATCAAGGAAGATATCCATGCCTTCCCAGCTAGCCGGGACGGTGAACTCGCGGATATAAGCACCTACGGGATTGTAGTCAGTAGGCACGTAGGGCGGATTGGGCGGGAACGGATAACGGGTATCTGTATAGATAGGTGCATCGAAGCCTTGCAGTTCCCAGCTTCCCGGAACTTCAATTTTACTCCACTTGCGGGTACTGAATCCGGGCTTGTGGAAGTCTTTGGGGCAGAGGTCATTGTTCTTTGAAAAAAGAAATTTCCAGGTACCGTCCAGTGTGATACGGCGTTCCGTTGCAGGATTAACGTCGAACCGTACGTCGGCGGGCAAGGCACGTTGTTTCAATGCGTTGGCTTCATTCGTAAACGGAGTGAAGTGGGCGTGCATCGGTTCTCTGTTCATTTCGTTGACTTGCGGGTTCTGCCACGGCTCGTTGTCGGCCAGGGCACCGGTGCAAAGCAGCGAAGAAAGGAGAAAGGTATAAAGTTTGGTTTTCATGCTAATTAATAAGGATGTTTTATATTGAACAAAACAATGTCACTAAGAATGGGACGCTGAAGTCTACTACAAATCCATGGAAAATGGAAACCACTACAAACTGCTGTCCGGCTGTCCGTGTGATGATGGGCAGTGTGGTGTCCATCGTCGTGGCTCCTCCGGCAGAGATGGGGGCAAGGTTTCCGAACCATCGTACCAGCAACGGGGCGGCCAGCAGTGTCAGAATCTCCCGGCTGATATTGGCAAGCAGGGCGATGGTGCCCAACTCGGCTCCCTTGTATTCGGTAATGAAGATACTGGAGAGCGAGTAGTAGCCGAATCCGGAACCTACGGCCAGACAGTCTGTTATAGAACGGTGTGTCAGAATCAGACTGACGGCTGCCGAACCTGCCAGTGTTCCCAGTATCGTCATGATGGGCAGGAATATCAACCGCGGATTGAGTGAACGGAAATTCTTCAGGGTTTGCGGGTCGTTACCCACGCTCAGCCCTACACTGAACATCAGCGCACAAAGCGCGTAGTAGCTGATATTGGTTTCTGCAATATCAAAGGGCAACAGATGGCATACGCCGCAAATCGTGCCCAGTACGAAAAAGCCCACTATGATAAGACTTCCTTTCATACCCTTCCTCCTTTCTTGTTATACAAGGCTCTCCACAATGCCCAGGCGGCGATGACGCTTCCCAGGGTTCCTCCCAGGGTGAGTATCACAGCTTCAAGGCCTATGGTATGGAGCCCCTTGATGATTTGCTCGTTGCTTCCGACCTCGATGCCGAGGATAAACAGCAGCAGCCAGATGAGCAGGGTGATGATTTGGTGGATTTTCTTTAAGTCCCGTTTCCGTAAGAGATAGCCCAGCAGCATTCCCGTGAGCATCAGTCCGATGATTGTAAACATATCTATGTCGTTTTTAGTGGCAAAGATAGCGCAAACTGTCTTTGTTTATGCAAAGATAAAGCTTTTAAACTACCCAAGACGGTATTGCTGGGGCGAATGCCGCCTTGGGTGGCTATACTGGAGAGAAAGAATTATTCAGTTGTTTCTTCTACGGTACTATTCAGTGTAGGGTTAGCATTTATTTCCCAGAGCGGAATGGGGAAGAAGTTGTGCTTGCCTTCCACGAATCCTCGGCTGCCCAATGCTTCGGTCAGCTTGCCCCAACGGCGCAGGTCGTACCAGCGATAGCTTTCCAGTGGAAATTCGATGATGCGCTCATGCTCGATTTGTGCTTGTACTTCCGCTTGTGAAGTTCCCTTCATGGCTGGCATATTTCCGTGTTTGGCACGAATGTCGTTGATAATAGGAATGGCTTGTTCGGGATGCCCTTGTTTGTTCAGTACTTCGGCCTTCATCAGCAATACGTTGACATAGCGCATCAAAGGAATGTTAAAGTTACATCTTGTATCCATTTCAGATAATTCTCTCGGAGTGAAGCGGCGGAAGCTGGGACGGTCGTAGAATATCTTTACGCCTTTGGTTTCGAGTTCTTCCTTTGTAATCATATTATTGTTTGCATCCAGATAATTGCCGTCTTCATCGACTTTCCAGTAATAATGCAAATCATCGTATTCGTAACCCCAGATTTTGCCGGTTCCGTCGTTCCAATACTCATCTTTGAAAAAAATAGTATTGTATATACGCTCGTCGTAGCGCCCGTGGTTACTGATTTTCCCTTCTTTTTTGAATTCGCTTACTAGGAAGTCGTTGGGCAATATTTCATCCCAACCACCCAGTTCACTGGAAGCGATGAAGTTGTGAATCCACGAATAGTAACGTGCTCCGTTATCAGTATTGCTGCTGTACTGCACTTCAAAGATGGATTCTTTGCAGTTCTTATTTCTGCCGTTGAACATGTCAATCAATGCATCACCGCTTACCAATTCGTAGCCAGTTACTGCATTCAAGGCTGTCAAGGCATCAGCCAGATGCTGAGTTTCTTGTGCCGATTCTTCATACGCACGTGTCAGGTAGGCAAATCCCAGATAAGCGTGGGCAGCTCCGGAGGTAGCACGGCCTATTTCTGTACTTGGACGAGTGGCAGGAAGTGCAGTTCCTAACTTCAGCTCGTCAATAACGAAATTCCAGCAAGTAATGCGATCAGACAGAGGTTTGTTCAAATCAGCCTGGTCAGTGAGATATTTGTCGCGGATGATGATTTTCTCCCAGTTCAGTATCAGCATCAGATGATAGTAGCCGCGCATGAAGTGTGCTTCGGCTATCAATTCACTGCGTTTTGCTTCTGTTATGCCGTCTTCAGGTATTTGAGGTACATATTCCAATATCTGATTGGCAAAGTTGATGCCGCGATATAGGTCTTGATAGTAGTAAGAAAATTGAGTGTTACCATTGGTGTAAGTAAATTTGTAGATATCAGTCCATGTTTGGTAGTTGATGGCGTCCGTACCCATGGTGTAGAGGTCGGTACGGAATGCCTCTACCGGCCATCTTACTTCGCTGGTGGCATAACTGTCACCATGATAGAGTTGTGCATAGGCTGAAGCCATGGTAGCTTCGGCCTCTTTTAGGTTTTTCCAGAAGTTTCCGGTTGTTACTTTGTCTGGAGAGGACACTGTCAAGAAGTCTTCGCAAGAAGCAAAAAGCATCACACAGCAGATACTTGCTAAATATATAAGTTTCTTCATATTGTTTCGTATAATATCGTTTTATAAAATATTAGAATGTGAGTTGTGCTCCTACCGTGTACGAACGTGTAAACGGATAAATGTAGCGGTCTATACCGGAGTTCAACGGACTGCTGGTGGAGAATTCTGGGTCTACACCGTTGTATCCTGTGATTGTAAACAAGTTGTCGCCACTCACATAGAAGCGTAATCTTTCTATTTTGACTTTCTTCAGTAGAGAAGTAGGCAAAGTATAGCCTATTTGCGCTTGACGCATGCGTATAAAACTACCGTTTTCCAAGAATCGTTCAGACTCGCGGGAGTTACCGTTGGGGTCATTGTAAATAGCACGCGGAACGCTGGTGTGAGTATTTTGGGGAGTCCAGGCATTGGCTACGCTGCTGAGCATGTTACCTGGAGCACTCATAGACTCATAGAAATAACGGTTTCCGTTGTACAGTTTATGCCCGAATGCACCTCCTAAGCTGAATGAGAGGTCGAAACCTTTGTAAGAGCCGGAGAAGTTTATGTTGGCTTCCATTTTGGGAATACCAGTTCCGCAGTATACTTTGTCATCTTCGTCAATGGTGCCGTTTCCATCTACATCAACGAAGCGGATGTCGCCGGCCTTGGCATTGGGTTGGAGGCGTTTGCCGTCCTGGTTTACATAATTTTCTGCTTCAGCGTCAGTTTGGAAGATACCTGCCGTGCGATATAGATAGAAACCGCTGATAGGTTTCCCTTCTTTGGCATATGCAGGCACGTGGTCGGTGTCCCAAAGCAGACCGGTAGAAGGCAATGCCTGACCTTTGTCGGCCAATTCCACCACTTCGTTCTTGGTAGTAGAGAAGTTGAAGCCTATGTTGTATTCAAAATCTTTCACTTTGTCGTTCCAGTTCAGTTCCAGTTCGATACCATTATTGCGTATTTTGCCTACATTTAAGATGGGGTTCTCGTAACCGGCAGAGGGTGAGAGGCGCTTCGTGATAAGTAGGTCTTCCGTCTGGTTGATGTAATAGTTGATACTACCGGTCAGACGGTTGTTGAGCATTCCAAAGTCGAAACCAATATTCTTTGTATCGGTAGTTTCCCATTTCAATCCACGGTTTTCCATTTCCCATGAAGCGGAACCCTGCCAAGCGTTACCACCTTGGATATAACCACCTTCCCAACGGTTGGAGTTGGTGATAAGAGGTTGAAAGTCATAGTAGCCAAGTGCATTCTCATTACCCAAACGTCCCCAACTGGCACGGAATTTCAGGTTGTTGAGAATACCTTCTTTCGGGAAGAACTCTTCTTCGCTGATTCTCCATCCCACAGCTACAGAAGGGAAGCAACCCCAACGGTTCTCTGAACCGAACTTGGAAGAACCATCGTAGCGCATAGTGGCTTGCAATAGATATTTACCTGCAAAGGAGTAGTTTACACGTCCGAAGAAAGATGCACGGTTATATTTATATTTTGTTCCGTCACCCGAGAATGTACCGCCCGCACCCGAGTCGATAGTGCTGAAACTGGGGTCGAGAAAGCCTGCTGCTTCGTCTTTGGATGCAAGGTTCCCGTTTGCATCTACATAATATTTGGATGTCTTGCCTTCTACGCCCACCCCGTTGTCGGTATACTTGGTAGTTGTGATGGATGAACCTACCATAGCGGTAACACTGTGCTTACCGAAATCTTTATTGAAGTTCAGTATGTTGTCTATCACTTGCTCTTCCCAGTAATAGGTCCCTTCGTAAGAATAAGGATACAAATTGGGTGACTGGGCATTGGAAGTGAAATCAGGATAGTGTTGCGTATAGCGATAGTGTGTGCCACGATAAGCATAACTAGTTTTGAGATTGAGAAAAGAAGTCAATTTTACACCCAATGATACATTGGCATTGGTATAGAACTTCTTGGTGGCTGCTTCGCGAAAGTGATGGTCTGCCATTACATTGTTGGAAGCAGGCAGCCCCATATTGCCTGCCAATGCATAACCATACTTTTCGTTTTCGTCATAGACGGGCATCAGGGGTGAACTGTTATACATTTCGCGCAGGCTGTACTGTGGCTGGTGGCTCTTGGTATAGCGGAAACTTAGGTTAGCATCAACATCAAAGATATATTTGCTCATGTGCATCTTCATGCGTGCATTGTCTTGACGGAAGCTGTTGCCTAAAAAGATACCTTTATCATCGGCGTGATTGTAGGATACGGAGTATTGGGCCGTTTCGCTACCGCCGCGTACGCTGAACATATAGTTTTGCGAAAGTCCGCTACGGAGCATCTGGTCTTGCCAGTTGGTATTGATACCGGTGTCGGTAGTGCAATAAGCAGGAATACTTTCAGCTTCATCAGGGAACTGGGCATTGTAGTTCTCGAACATTGTTTTGATGTTGCTCTTGTATTGTTCTGCATTCACCATTTCCAACTTGTTGGCAACGGTAGTCATACTCAGGTAGGTGTTGAAGTCAATGTGTGTTTCACCTTTCTTACCGTTCTTGGTAGTGATGATGACTACACCGTTGGCAGCCACCGAACCGTAGATAGCTGCGGCTGCACCGTCTTTCAATACTTCCATGCTCTGGATGTCTTGCGGATTCACGTTGTCAATGTCGCCCGGGAAGCCGTCGATGATGTAGAGCGGCTCGTTGCTGCCGAAAGACTTTACACCGCGAATCTTTACAGATACGCCTGCGCCTGCGTTACCACCGGATTTCATGATGTTTACACCGGCAATCTTGCCTTGCAGGGCTTCGGCAGGGTTGGTCGTGGCACGTTTGGTCAGTTCTTCGGTGTCTACCGATGAAATGGCACCTGTCATGTCGCTCTTCTTCATCGTGCCATAGCCGATAACGACAACTTCGTCCAGCATTTCAGTGTCTTCTTTCAGGATTACCTTCAGGCTTTTCCGGCCATTCAAGGGAATCTCTTGGGCGGCATAGCCCACATAGGAAATAATGATTGTTGCGTTAGGAGAAACGTTGAGTGAGAAGTTACCATCAATGTCGGTTATCACTCCGTTCGTTGTACCTTTCTCTAATACACTGGCACCGATTACGGTTTCGCCGGTTGCATCGGTTACGGTACCTGTCAGTTGGATGTTCTGTGCCCATGCACCTATAGGAAACATGAAGGCAAAGAAGAGAAGTAGCTGAATGACTCTTTCTTTGTAATAGTTACTTTTACTCATTGTGAATAAGTTTTTAAGGTTAATACTTTTGGTTTTTCACAACGCTAAATTAAGCTTCATAAACAAGAAATGCTAATGAATGTTATCTACAAACGGACTACAAGAGGGGGGAATTCTTTGTTTTGTTATCTACAAATGATTTTGTAAGTGGTTGATAAATAGGGATAAAAAGGGAGGATATATATCTACAAAACTACATCTGCATCAGCTTTTCCCGATTTACATTAATTATTGAGTTGCGCAAGTAAAAGGTGATTGGATGAAGAGGGAAACCGACTCTTTCAGAAATACCAGGCAATTTGAAAAGTATATGCAAAGGTGAAGGTTCAAATAATAGAGTCGCATTTCCGCGCCAGCCTACACAGAGTTTTTTTTCTCATTTTATCTGCCATCTGCAAGGATTTGGTACTTACTCCATTGCTGTGCAATGAGTTACAGGCTTGCAGATACCCCTTGCAGATGGCTTGCAGATAAAGTATCTGCAAGCCATTGTAAAAGAGGAAGTCGGGTATAAGACGGATGGCATTCATGTCTTTTCTGTTGTATTGGAAATATAGCTAATCCATTAGTTCACAATGGTGAACACTTTGTTCAGCTATAGGAAAACAAAGTGTTCTGATAGGGTGGAACAAAGTGTTCTCCATAGTGGAACAGAGTGTTCTCCATAGTGAAACAAAGTGTTCGCCATAGCGAAACAAACTGTTCTGTGTGTTGAAACAAGCGCTTATATTGGGGGAAAACGGTCTTTTTCTGATTCAATTGGACGCTTTTTGCTTTATAAATGCAATTTGATTTGGGTTTGATATAAGAATTTGCTTATAACGGTATAGACATGAACTAAAGAGAATATTCTTTTTTTAGACATAAGAACATAAGAACAAAAGGAGAAATATAAGCTATATCACCCTACGAATATGTTCTTTTGTTCTTATGTCTAAAAACAATTCTTTTGTCTTTTAGCTCATAACCGATAAAAAACGAGCAAAAGTCTTAAAATTCAGGTGAATCTGTAGGCGGTTCTTTCATTTGTATGCTGAGACAGAGGTGAGGGCAAAATTTGCCCTCACCTTTTTTAATTGCTCTCACTCACCCCTGCAAGCCCGATGAACAGATGCTTTCAGGCAAGTGGTGAGGGTGGTGAGGGTGGAAATGCAAAATAAATATTCAGCGCGCCTTGGGCTTGAGCGCCGGATTATATATTCTGTAGATAGTCCGTCAGGTCTTCTTCGGAAGAGAGGTTGAGGGATTTGCGCAAGCGGTAGCGGTTCATGTTGATGGTTTTGGGAGTGGTGCCGGTCAGCATGGATATTTCTTTGGTAGACAGGTTCACCCTTAGCAGGGTGGCAAGATATTTCTCGCCTTGTGTCAGTTTGGGATGAATCGCCACCAGTCTTTGCAGGAATTCATTGCTCTTGTCATCGATGTTTGTCAGTAGGGCGCTGTTGGTTTTGTCACCACTCTGGCTCTGGCTGATGAATGCGTTGATTTTCTTCAGGTGGGGCGTGATGGCTTGTGCGTCCATCTTATATCCCTCTTTCACCATTTCGCGTATTTTGTCCAGCAGTTCGTTGCGGCTTTTCAGGAATACGGCGAAGCTGGTTGCTTCCTGGCGGCTGGTGGCGAGGGCGTTGTTTACGTTTTGCAGTTCCAGTTCTTGCTGGTGCATTCTTAGCTCGGCAACTTCCTTTTCGGACAGTTGCAATTGGTAGCGTGCTTCTATCAGTTGCAAATCTTTTCGGCGTTTATACCATTTATATAGAAAGATACTGAAAGCTATTCCCAGAATGAGTACGCTGCCCAAAAGCCACAAATTGCGTTTCAGTAGCTCTATCTTGTAGGTTTGTTCCTGCATTTCAGTGGCATATTTTTGGTCTTGGTATCTTTTATAGGAAATTTCCTGCTCGATGTTGCGTAGCTTGTTGCTACTTTGCAGTTCCTTGCCCAGGTGGTACCTCTTGTCCAGATACTTATAAGCTTGGGCATAGTCACCTATAGCTGCATATACCATGGACGAATATTCGTAATTGTCGCAAATCAGTTCGCGGGCTCCGATGTTGTGGGCATACTCGTAGGCTTTATGCAAGGCTTCCAAGGCTTTGGAGTATTGCTTGTCATAGTAATACTGTTTCCCCATGTTGTTGTAGTTTTCGCCAAGAGACCATTGGGCATCCAGATTCTTGTTGATGGTGATGGCTTCCTGGATGAAAGAAAGTTTCTCTTCCGTATTTCCCCGGTACAGACAGAGGTTGTTCAGGTTGGTTGCAATCTCTTTCAGGTTTCGTTGGGCACGGTTGATGGCCAGCGCACGCTGGAAGAAACGCTCGGCAACGGTAAATTCACTCATGAAGTGGTGCATTACTCCACGTTCGTTATAGCATCCGGCCACAGAGGTGGAATCGCCGATGGATTTGAAGATGGAGGTTGCTTTGTCGTTCAGTTCAATGGCTTTGTTGTAATCGCCTAGTTTGCTGTATACACGCCCCATCAAGGAGCAGAGTTGTGCCATTTGTTTTTTGTTGGTGGGATGGATATATTTTTGGGTGTCATAAAGATTCTTGATACTTAGGTCGAAGTTCCCCAACAATTGTTCGGCTTGACAGTAGAGAATCATAGCTTGTGCGCGGACCTCACTGGGCTCATCTTCGGGAAACAAGGCAGAAGCCTGAGCTGCATAGTAGGAAGCTTGTTTGGGGTTGTTGTACAGGTATTTCTGTGCTTGGTCAATCAATTTCTGTGCTTGCTGCATGTCTTGAGCTTGCAGTGGGGCAGCTGCTGACAGAAGACATACGAGTAGTAGACATAGGTTTTTCTTCATGGCATCGTCTTGTTTCTGCAAATTTAATTAATTCTTCTTAGAAGTCCGGTTTCCCTCCAAAAAGATTTATCTTTGTGCCTCAAAGATAGCGATATATATGTTATTACCTTATTTGAATAAAGATTTGATAGAGGCAGGATGCGATGAGGCCGGTCGCGGCTGTCTGGCCGGTGCGGTCTATGCCGCTGTTGTTATTCTGCCAACGGACTTTAAGAATGAACTTTTGAACGACTCCAAGCAGCTGACGGAAAAACAACGCTATACCTTGCGTGAAGTGATTGAAAAAGAGGCTCTGGCATGGGCGGTGGGCGTCGTCTCTCCCGAAGAAATTGACAAAATCAATATTCTCAATGCCTCCTTTCTTGCCATGCACCGTGCTGTTGACCAACTGAATGTCCGTCCGCAACATCTGCTGATAGACGGCAACCGCTTTAAAAAATATCGGGACTTGCCGCATACTACCGTAGTGAAAGGAGACGGGAAGTACCTTTCCATCGCTGCCGCCTCCATTTTGGCAAAGACCTATCGTGATGACTACATGAACCGCCTTCACGAGGAATATCCGTATTATGACTGGAATCGTAACAAGGGGTATCCCACCAAGAAACATCGTGCCGCCATTGCTGAGCGGGGTACTACACCCTATCATCGCTTGACGTTTAATCTCTTGGGAGATGGACAGTTGTCGCTGAACTTCGGACAATGATGCTGTTTAGAACCACTTAATCCTTCTGAACCATACAAATGTCACTGCTGATAATATTGCCGACAAAAGTATGATGAAAATAAACGCGTGCGGAAAACTCTCCAGGTGGATGTCCACATTCATGCCGTAGAAACTGGCTATCAACGTGGGAATCATCAGTGTAATGCTGAGGCTTGTCATACGTTTCATGATGGCATTCACATTGTTGGAGATGATGGAGGCGAAGGCGTCCATGGTTCCCGTCAGGATATCACTGTAGATGTTCACGGTATTATATGCCTGCTTCAACTCGATGACCACGTCTTCCAATAATTCCAAATCCAGATAGTTGGTGTCCTGGAAGATGTTTTTCAGCCGTCCTATCATCACTTCATTGCCACGGATGGAAGTGTTGAAGTAGACCAGCGTCTTTTGCAGCTTCATCAGTTGCAGGAGGTCTTCGTTGCGGATGCTTTTCTCCAGCTCTTTTTCGGCGGTGGCCACATCGTTGTTTATCTGTTTCAGATACTTCAGGAACCAGACGGCGGAAGAGTAGATGATTCGCAGAATCAAATCCAGTTTATTGTTGACGACTATGTTCTTCCGGCGGGTGTGCTGGATGAAGTCCGGTATCAGCTCCGTGTGGTGATAGCAGACAGAAACGATGATTCCGTCATTGGTGATAATGCCGATGGGTACGGTGATGAACGGCACGCCGCGTTGGTTGCTCTGCATCGGGATGCGGAGGATGGTCAGCAGCCAGTTGTCTTCTGTTTCCGTACGTGGGCGCTCGTCCACGTCGGCTATGTCTTCCAGGAATGATTCGGGAACTTTCAGCTCTTCGGTTAGGAATTTGAAATCATCGTTGTCCGGGCATTCTACGTTGACCCAGCAGTTGGGTTGCCATTCGGCCTTTTCAGTGAAGCCGTTTTCACTGTAGAGATACTTTCTCATTGTTTGCCTCCTTTCTAGTTGGAACAGAGGCATTGCAGTCAACGTCTCCGTTCGTTTTATTGGTGAATACTATTGCACGTTCGTGGGTTTGAATCGTCCATATTTCTTGTTTTTTTATTTTTTAAGCGTGGCAAAAGTACATAAATCATTTGAAACAGTACGCTTTAACGGCTGTTTTTTGTACCTTTGCAACGCAAAAAATAGGTTCCTACTATAAAGAACGTTTGTATCATACAAAAAGATTATACAATTAAATTCGATTAATATTATGAGTAAGAAAGCCCTTTTAATGATTCTTGATGGCTGGGGCATCGGCGATCAAGGCAAAGATGATGTGATTTTCAATACACCTACTCCGTATTGGGACAGTCTGTTGGCAACTTATCCGCATTCCGAGCTTCAGGCAAGTGGTGAAAACGTTGGTTTGCCCGACGGACAGATGGGTAATTCTGAAGTAGGTCACCTCAATATCGGTGCCGGACGCATCGTTTACCAGGATTTGGTGAAGATTAACCGTGCTTGTGCCGATGGCAGCATCCTGAAGAACAAGGAAATTGTTTCTGCTTTCTCATATGCAAAGGAAAACGGCAAGAATATCCACTTTATGGGACTGACCAGCAACGGTGGCGTGCACAGCTCTTTTGACCATTTGTTCAAACTCTGCGATATTTCCAAGGAATACGGTATCGAGAATACCTTCATCCACTGTTTTATGGACGGTCGTGATACCGACCCGAAGAGTGGTAAAGGTTTCATTGAGCAGTTGACTGCTCATTGCGAGAAGTCTGCCGGCAAGATTGCTTCCATCGTGGGACGTTTCTATGCCATGGACCGCGACAAACGTTGGGAACGTGTGAAGGTTGCCTACGATTTGTTGGTAAACGGTGAAGGCAAGGTTGCTACGGATATGGTCCAGGCTATGCAGGAGTCCTACGACGAAGGCGTTACGGATGAATTCATTAAGCCGATTGTGAACGGTGGCTTCGACGGTACCATCAAGGAAGGTGATGTTGTAATCTTCTTCAACTACCGCAATGACCGTGCCAAGGAATTGACCGTTGTCCTCACCCAGCAAGATATGCCCGAACAAGGCATGCAGACTATTCCGGGCCTGCAGTTCTACTGCATGACTCCGTACGATGCCAGCTTCAAGGGTGTGCATATCCTTTTTGATAAGGAGAACGTACAGAATACCTTGGGCGAATACCTTGCTGCCAATGGCAAGACCCAGCTGCACATTGCCGAAACAGAGAAGTATGCACACGTGACTTTCTTCTTCAACGGTGGCCGCGAGACTCCCTACGATGCTGAAGAGCGCATCCTGGTTCCTTCTCCGAAGGTTGCCACTTACGACTTGAAGCCTGAAATGAGTGCGTACGAGGTGAAGGACAAGTTGGTTGAAGCTATCAAGACCCAGAAGTTCGATTTCATCGTGGTGAACTACGCCAATGGTGATATGGTGGGACATACCGGTATCTACGAAGCTATCGAGAAGGCAGTGAAAGCCATCGACGAATGTGTGAAAGACACCGTTGAGGCTGCCAAGGCAAACGATTATGAAGTAATCATCATCGCCGACCACGGTAATGCCGACCATGCTCTGAATGAGGATGGTACTCCGAATACTGCCCACTCTCTGAACCCCGTTCCTTTCGTTTACGTTACTGCAAACAAGGACGCCAAGGTTGAGAACGGTGTATTGGCTGACGTAGCTCCTTCTATCCTGCATATCTTGGGTATGGAGCAGCCGGCCGAAATGACTGGTAAGGATTTGATTAAGTAAGGCGTCAAAGCCGTAACAATATTTAGACGCGGATTATACGGATTCCACGGATGCTCTTAAAGTTGAGTCTGTGCAATCCGGATAATCCGCGTCTTTTTTCAATAGAACGATTATGATACAGATTGGTGATGTTGTGGTTTCTTTCGATGTCTTGCGCGAGAAGTTCTTGTGTGACTTGGGTGCCTGCCAGGGGATTTGTTGCATTGAGGGCGATGCCGGTGCTCCCGTAGAGCTGGACGAGGTGGAGAAACTGGAAGAGGTGCTTCCGCTGATTTGGGACGAGCTTTCTCCCGAAGCCCGCACCGTGATAGAGGAGCAAGGTGTGGTCTATACCGATTGTGAAGGTGACCTGGTGACTTCTATTGTGAACAACAAGGATTGCGTCTTTACCTGCTATGATGATAAAGGCTGTTGTTATTGCGCCATCGAAAAGGCTTACCGTGAAGGTAGGACCAACTTCTACAAACCCATATCCTGTCATCTCTATCCGATAAGGGTGGGGAACTACGGACTCTATAAGGCAGTGAACTATCATCGTTGGGATGTCTGCAAAGCCGCTATACTGTTGGGGCAAAAGGAAAATCTGCCCGTGTACAAGTTTCTGAAAGAGCCGCTTATCCGTAAGTTTGGTGAGGACTGGTATGCAGAGCTGGAATTGGTAGTGGAAGAGATGAAAAAACAAGGAATCCTATAGTTCTTCTGTGCGGAGACGGGCCTCTTCTTTGGAGGAGAAGAGGGATAAAGGAAAAGCCCCGGTCAGCAGGATTATCCTGCCCGTCCGGGGCTTCCTCGTTGTAAGATGTGAGGTTGGTTATTTATTATTTATTAAGCGTCAATATTTGCATACGTTGCATTCTTTTCGATGAAATCGCGGCGCGGGCCCACGTCTTCACCCATCAGCATGGAGAAGATATAGTCGGCTTCGGCTGCATTTTCAAGATGCACCTGCTTCAGCATGCGGTTTTCCGGATTCATGGTGGTTTCCCACAACTGTTCCGGGTTCATTTCACCCAAACCTTTGTAGCGTTGGGTGTGTACTGCGTTTTCCGAACCGCCGCCGTAAGTGTCGATGAACTTCTGGCGCTGCTGGTCTGTCCAGCAATACTCTTTCGCCTTGCCTTTGGTGCAAAGGTAAAGGGGAGGAGTGGCGATGTACAAGCAACCCTGCTGGATAACTTGCGGGAAGTAGCGGAAGAAAAGCGTCATAATCAGCGTGTCGATGTGAGAACCATCGACGTCGGCATCGGTCATGATGATAATCTTCTTGTAGCGCAGCTTGTCAATGTTCGCTTCTTTGCTGTCTTCACCGTCCACGCCGAAACGGATGCCCAGCGCCTGGATGATATTGTTTACTTCGTCGCTCTCGAATGCCTTGTGCCACATGGCCTTTTCCACATTCAGAATCTTACCGCGAAGCGGCAGGATAGCTTGGAACGCACGGTTACGGCCTTGCTTTGCTGAACCACCTGCCGAGTCACCCTCGACGAGGAACAATTCGCATTCTTCCGGGTCCTTGCTGGAGCAGTCGGCCAACTTACCGGGCATGCCACCGCCGGACATCGGCGATTTGCGTTGTACGGATTCGCGTGCCTTACGTGCGGCGATACGTGCCTGGGCGGCAAGAATCACCTTGTCTACAATCAGCTTGGCTTCCTTCGGGTGTTCCTCCAAGTAGTAGGTGAGGGCTTCGCCCACAGCCTGGTCTACGGCACCCATCACTTCGTTGTTACCCAGCTTTGTCTTGGTCTGTCCTTCGAACTGAGGCTCTGCCACCTTGATGGAGATAACGGCAGTTAATCCTTCGCGGAAGTCGTCGCCTGCAATCTCTACCTTGGCTTTCTCCAGCATCTTGTTGTCTTCGGCGTATTTTTTCAATGTACGGGTCAGTGCACGGCGGAAACCTGCCAAGTGGGTACCCCCTTCAATGGTATTGATGTTGTTTACGTAAGAGTGTACATTTTCGTTATAAGAAGTGTTGTACATGATGGCTACTTCCACCGGTGTGCCTTGCTTCTCGGTGTTGATGTAGATTACATCGTTCATGAAGTGTTCGCGTGAGGAGTCCACGTAGCGCACAAATTCCTTCAGGCCTTCTTCCGAGTAGAAGATTTCCTTCTTGGCATTTCCCTCTTCGTCCTTTACGCGAAGGTCGGTCAGTGAAATCTTGATGCCTGCGTTCAGGTAAGCCAACTCGCGCATGCGGGTGGCAAGAATATCATAGTTGTAGACTGTTTCCGTAAAGATGGTATCGTCCGGCCAGAACTGCTGGCGTGTACCGGTAATGTCTGTTGTGCCCACTTCCTTGACGGAGTAGAGCGGATGTCCGCAGGAATATTCCTGCTGATAGATTTTTCCGTTACGGAAAACCTGGGTAGTCATGTGTGTAGACAAGGCGTTTACGCAAGATACACCTACACCATGCAGACCTCCCGATACCTTGTAGGAACCTTTGTCGAACTTACCTCCGGCATGCAGTACGGTCATTACAACTTCCAGTGCGGATTTCTTTTCCTTTTCGTGATAGTCTACCGGGATACCACGTCCGTTGTCTTGTACGGTGATGGAGTTGTCCTCGTTAATGGTGACTTCGATGTGGTCGCAATAGCCGGCAAGTGCCTCGTCGATGGAGTTGTCCACAACCTCGTACACCAGGTGGTGAAGTCCTTTGCTGCTAATGTCGCCAATATACATCGCGGGACGCTTTCTCACTGCTTCCAAACCTTCCAGTACCTGGATGTTTTCGGCAGAATAGCTCCCGTTATTGGAGTGAATCTGTTCTTCAGTCATAATCTTTTTTCCTTATTGTAATAACAGAGCAAATATAGTGAAAATCCTCGGGATATGGTGCTAAACAAACGGATAAATTCGGGTAGTTTACAGCTTTTTAGCACAGAAAAGAAACTTGTGTGGAAGCAGGTAAATAGAGAGGTATAAATGAGAAAGGCCGGACTAAAAAGTCCAGCCTTGTAATATCTTTTGTGTAACAGTCAACTTAAACCAGCTTGTTGATATAGATAGCCAATTTTGACTTCAAGTTGTTAGCCTTGTTCTTGTGGATTACATTAGTCTTAGCCAATTTATCCAACAGTTTTGTGATACCCGGATACATTGCTGTTGCTGCAGCTTTGTCTGTAGTAGCACGAAGCTTACGAACAGCGTTTCTCATGGTCTTGCCATAATATCTGTTGTGAAGTCTTCTTGTCTCTTCTTGTCTGATTCTTTTCAGTGATGATTTAGACAAAGCTTTGGCTACCTTTGTACTGGCAAATGGTGCTGCGGCAACAGGACAGAAGGTTACGGTCTTTTTCACTTTCTGGGGATTGAATGTTCTGAAGAAAGTGCAGAAACCGAAAGTTAAGAAAGATATTTTTGGTAAGATGTTTGGCATGATGCTTCCTTCCAGTTCTTTGAAATTGAAGTTATCCAAAATGAATATGTTTGGCATGGGTAGCCGGATGATGCGCTTCCTTATGAAACAAAAAGGTGTGGATTCTTTGGAATCACTCCGTGCTCAGGCTCTCGCACAGGGTGTAGAATTTATAGCTTGCCAGATGTCAATGGATATGATGGGAATCAGTCGTGAAGAACTGTTGGATGAGGTAACTATCGGTGGTGTTGCTACTTACATGGAGCGGGCAGATAAAGCCAATGTCAACCTTTTCATCTAGTAATTTGTTATTTAACAAATAAAAAAGAGAATATATGGAGGATTTATGTAAAATTCGTGATGTTTATCGGGCGATAGCCGAGTTTGAAACCCAGTTTATCCAGCAATACAACCTCTCGTTGAATGAGGGGATGTTGCTCTGTGCACTTCTGGATAATCCCCGGCTCACCTCCGGAGAAATAGCAGAGGCATTAGGACTTACTCATTCTAATACTTCTAAGCTAATACGCTCTGTGGAGGAGAAGAAGCTGATTGCCCGTATTATCGGTAAAGTCGATAAACGCCAAATGTATTTCTCACTGACTGCGGAAGGAAAAGAGCAGATTCATACGATTAAGAATTCCAACCATAAAATGCCTGCATTATTACAGCAAGTAGTAGATATGCTGGAAAAATAGAAAATGGAGATATTTCTATTTTCA
>ERZ773192.1479-NODE-1479-length-23379-cov-5.849425_pt1 | contig 23379 bp, 19 predicted proteins | sample MGYA00581010_ERZ773192 | MGnify/ENA primary metagenome ERZ773192 (study PRJEB29015, sample SAMEA2737741) | human gut metagenome | biome: human gut; feature: human-associated habitat; material: faeces | place: China | collected 2012 ...
CCCCATAGCGGACTTTCACCGCCAAGTTAAGTGCCATACTCGGCACACATAAATCGGGCGACCCTGTGAGGTCGCCCTTTGCGCGCCGAAAAACCTTTATATTCTGCAATAAGATTGCATTTATTTAGCCTTGCCCTGTTCCGCTCGCCCACCCGAGCGGAGTCGTTTTCCCTATCGGGCAAACGATTGGGGCGTTGCCCCAAACCCCATAAATACAGGGTTTTAAAGGGATTCGGCAACAACAGCTGCAAAGCACTTTGCCGAAACAGATTTTTTCGACAAATCGGGCGACCCTGTGAGGTCGCCCTTAAAGTTATATATTATACTATCAAAAGTGCCGCGCCGATTGTTCCGGCATCGCCCTTTAATTTCGAAACGGTAATCTCAGTATCCGAATTCATTGCCGATTTGAGCGGTGTCAAAAGCATATCGCCGACATTTGTTATGCCGCCCGACAGCACTATCATATCGGGATCAAAGATATTGACGATTCCCGATAACCCGACCGCAAGATATTTTATATATTCATCAAGCACAGCTTCGGCAACGCCGCACCCGTCGGCAACAGCCTTGAAAAACAGCTTTCCGTCAAGCTTATTTCCGTTATCCGAATATATCTTATGCAAAACGCTTTCGGTATTTTGCACCGCCGCCGATTCCGCCGAACTTACCAGAGCCGCAGCGGATGCGTACTGTTCAAAACAGCCTTTCATTCCGCACGGACATTCTCTGCCGTTCATATCGAGAGAAAAGTGTCCGATTTCGCCGGCGCTTCCCATTCCCTCATAAATTTTGTTATTGATGATGATACCGCCGCCGATTCCCGTTCCGAGAGAAACCATAACAAGGTTTTTAACGGCGTTGCCGCTGCCGCAGATTGCCTCGCCCAGCGCGGCGCAATTTGCATCATTCGAAACCTTAACGGGGATGTTCAGCTTTTCCTCGATTGCGGCTTTGAGGTCGAGGTCATTAAACGGAATATTCACCGCATTCACCTTTCCGCCGCGGATTCTGCCCGGTGTGCCTATTCCGATACCCGAGATATAATACTCTTTCATTATTTCGGCGCATTTTTCCGAAATATCATCAATCAGTTTTTCCGCGCTTGAACAATCCGTGGGAATCTGTGATTTATACACCAACTCGTTATTTTCGTTTAACACACCGAACTTTATTTCCGTTCCGCCGATGTCAACGCCAAGGCGGTCGCTTGAATATGCCTCACGGTCACAAATCAGCGTAACATCGTTGTGTACTTTGAGCATTGATGCCGGCATCTCGGTCGAAATGCTGCTTGTCAAAAGCGATGCAACCGCATTGTGCTTATTCTTTCCGCCGGCAAGCAATATTATTTTTCTCGCCTTTAGTATTGTACCCATTCCCATTGTCAGAGCTTGAGTCGGCACGTCCGAAATATCGTCAAAGAATCGCGAGTTTGCCTGTATCGTGTTTTCGGTCAGGTCGGTCAGATGTGTGCGCGAATTGAGATTTTCGCTCGGCTCGTTAAAGCCGATATGTCCGTTTTGACCTATACCCAATACCTGAAGATCAATACCACCGTTTTGTTCGATAAGCTTTTCGAAATTCTCGCATTCGGCGGTTGTGTCCTCACACATTCCGTTGAGAATGTGGGTGTTTAATATATCGATATTTATTTTTGAAAACAAGTTTTCATTCATAAAATAACGATAACTTTGGTCATTATCCGCCGAAATCGGATAATATTCATCAAGGTTAAACGTGCGGATTGTTTTAAAGTCAATTTCGCCGCGTTTGTTCATCTCGGCAAGCTCGCCGTACATTCCTATCGGCGTTGACCCCGTTGCAAGCCCGAGAACGCTGTTCGGATTGGTTTTTACCTGTTCGGCAACGATTTTTGCCGCCGCCTTTGACATTTCATCATAATTATCGCATACTATAATTTTCATCTTGTTCATACCCTTCTGAAAGTATAATCTTTTCACTTATATAATAATCCTGTTTTATAAAAAAGTACATGCACAATATACAGTTTTTTTTGCACTTTTCGCAAAACGCCGCCGCGGCTCGAAATGTTATCACCGCGGCATATTTGATTCGGGTTCAATAAGGGGGGCTAAAAGTCCCGTCATTCAACGTTTTCAGCGAGGGATTGTATCCCGTCACTGAAAAAATTAAGGGGAACACGCCGCCAACTCGAGGCGGAGACATCTTAATTTAGTTATATTTTTTATTTTTTTGCCAAAAATAATAAATATCAAAAAACGGAGGTTCGGCTATGATAAGAATTAACGGCGAAGGCGTATCGGGCGGTACGGCAATTGGAAAAATAGTTTTTTTGAAAAAGGACAAACCGAATATTGAAAAAAGAAAGGTTCGGGATACCGCGGCGGAAATTATGAGATACCGAAAAGCGGCAGACCTCGCGAAATCAGAATTGGATAACCTTTATAAAACCGCTCTCGAAAAGAGCGGTGCGGAAACGGCGGAAATTTTTGAAATTCACAAGATGATGCTCGATGACAGGGATTTTATCGATGACACAGAAAGAGAAATCACCGACCGCGAATGCTGTGCCGAATGGGCAGTATCGGAGACCTCGGCACGGCTGGCAAAGCGCTTTTCGGAAATGGACAGCGAATATATGTGCGCCCGTGCGGCGGACATCAAGGACATATCGGACAGGCTTATTTCGATTCTCACAAACGGAAAAGGCAGCGATGACGGCTTATCCGCCGACGGAAAATTAATCGTCTGTGCCGATGAACTTACGCCGAGCGAAACCGTGCGACTTGACAGAGAGCGCGTTGTCGCTTTTGCCACAAGGTTCGGTTCAGCACAGTCGCACACAGCGATACTTGCGCGCGCAATGGATATTCCGGCGATTATCACACTCGGGAACGCTCTGTCCGACGCGTATGACAAAATGGATGCAATTGCCGATGGTGACGAGGGCTGTTTATACATCGAGCCTACCGCCGAGGTGACGGAGAGAGAGCGGTATAAGATTGATAAAGAGCGCAGACACCGCGAACGCCTGCACAGGCTTGTCGGAATGGAAAATATTACATTGGACGGTCACAGGGTTATGCTCTATGCAAACATCGGTTCACCCGATGACGCGGCAAGCGCCCTTGAAAATGACTCGTCGGGAATAGGTCTTTTCAGAAGTGAATTTTTGTATATGGAAAGCAGCGGCTATCCGAGCGAAGAAAAGCAATTCGAGGCATATAAGGGCGTGCTTGAAAAAATGGGCGGCAAAAAGGTAATAGTCCGAACGGTCGATGTCGGCGCGGACAAAAAAATCGGATATTTCGGGCTTGAACACGAAGAAAACCCGGCTCTCGGGTTCAGGGCAATCCGCATATGTCTTTGCCGCGAAGAAATTTTTAAAACTCAAATCCGCGCATTATTGCGAGCGTCCGTATACGGAAAGCTGTCGGTTATGCTGCCGATGATTACATCGGTCGATGAGGTAAGAGAGTCGCGGCGGATAATCAACGAGGTCAAGACCGAGCTTAGGGGCGCGAACATACCTTTTGACAACGCGGTTGAACTCGGTATAATGATAGAAACCCCTGCGGCAGTGATGATAAGCGACCTGCTTGCGCGCGAAGTAGATTTTTTCAGCATAGGCACAAATGACCTTACCCAATACACGCTTGCGGCAGACAGACAAAACCCGAATATCGCACGATTTTATGACCCCCACAGCACCGCGGTTTTGAGAATGATAAAACAGACAACCGACAACGCTCACCGAGCGCGCATATGGTGCGGAATCTGCGGCGAGCTTGCCGCGGACGAGAGTATGACCGAAACATTTCTTGCGATGGGCATTGATGAGCTTTCGGTTTCGCCGCGTGCGATTTTGCCGCTTAGAGAAAAGATAAGAAACACGAATGTTTCGGCAATAAAAGATGATATTCTCGGCGGATTTTAAACAATGCGGAATTAAACATACAATTTATCGAACATCTCACGGGCGCCCACACGGGAGCGCCCCTATAGGGTTTGAAATACATTTTATTCGGCAAAACCAACCACGTGATGGTTCTATATTGCTGTCCTCAAAATGATGTTCTATTGCGTGACTTTGCATTAAAAAGATTTTAGACCAACAAATCAGCTATCTTTGAATTACTTTGAATTTGCTCTACAAATTCAACAACCGTCATCGGTAAAATATCCACTTTATAACGACTTTTTGAAAATTCTGTCATATAAATCGTGTCTGCGTGAATTGATGGTGCTACAAGTATCGTAAACACTATCTTGCTTGGATATTTAGCAACGGCCTCTTGTAAATGTCGAGTTATAGCCGGTACTTCGTTTGTTGCTTGATTTCTTGCACACATCAATGTCACTTCCACAAGCGGATTGCTTTCTTTATCAAAGCACTCAATGTCAGCCATACCGCCGGAAGCAGTAAATGTTGGTATTCCTTCATCATCAATGTGATAATTCGGATATACCTCTAAATCAGCAAAATTTTGTTTCAATGCTATACTTGTTAAAAATTCTAATCTTGTTGGTCTGTCGATTATTCGTAGTATATCATTTTTACTTTCCGTTTTTCCGCAAACAATATTCAATTCCTTGATAATATCTTCCTTGCTATATTCATTCGCCCACTTATTTAATGTCCGTATCTTTACATCTTCAATATCTTCTTGATGTATTTCTTTTATTTCAAGAATACTGTTATCAATCTCGCCCATATACTTAAAATAATCATACTTTGATGCATATGTCATATATGTATAATAATTATCAAGTATATAATCAATTTTATTTATTTCAAAAGAGTTAAAATCCAAAAACCTACCATTTCCACGCAAGGAAACAACCCCTGTAATACGCATTTTTCTGATAAATTCATCCACTGCCTCGCCTGTAATTTGATTTATCTTAAATCTATTTTTCTGTTCACTTGTGGCATTAAGAAGTTTTAGACAAATTTCATAAATTACCTCATCTCCGTAGGTGTAACCATATTTATGCCGAATTTCTTTGATTTTTGCATACACCGCTTCTGCATCATTATCAGGCCAACATATCAAAAGAGAAAGTTCTTTTCTAAATACCCCAGCATCATTTTCGTCTTGATCTTCTTTTAATAGTTTTATAACTTTCAACAATAATGGTAATGCGGCATTTGCATTTGCGTTTTTTCGAAAAGGATTGTTTGTTTGATATTTCATCAATGCATTAAGAAATACATTTCTAATTTTTTCATCATTTTTTGGATTTTCGTTCAATGCATCAATTAACATATGCCCGGTGGTTGAAATTTCGATAGGCTTATCCATTTCATAATAAATAAAGCCAAATTCCATAGGTAATTTATACCAAGTATCAAATCTTGAAGGCCAACCTTTTTCAAAACCTGCTTCCTTGTGATTTTGCGGACTGTTTTTGATAATATCCTCTACCTGTTCTCTTGTAAATCTTGCGTTTTCATCTGCATAAATTGCTTTATATTCTGGTATTTTCATTTCATATTTCTGCGTAAAATATAATTTCTTTGAAATCAAATTTACCGTTACTTCGGGAATAATCTCATTCGTTAATATTTTACCCTCAAATGGTAAAATACAGTTCAAAAATTCAACAATTCTTTCGGGGTTTCTCATCGTTGTTGAAAATGATAACGGTTTGTATTCAGCCATTCGTGTTATAGCCATATTGCACCACCTTAATAATTTTTAACCAAGACTTCATAAGAATCTTTTTCTGTATTATCGTGATAACTTATATAGTTACTTTGAATCCTTACAATATTGTATTGTTGTGCCCATTCGTTAAATGTTCCATTATATCTTTTTCTGTGCCATAAAACATTAGATACCGCAAACCGAACGCCTTTTGCGTTCAATTCATCAAGAAAATGTATCAAACGCATTTCGCAATCCTCGTCCCACAATTTATTATATTCGCTGAATGTTATAAGATATGGAGGGTCTAAATATACAAAATCATTCTCGGTCGGATCTGCATTGTTCACAAAATCTTGAAAATCCATATTATAAAATTCTATATCTCTGTCTTTTACATATTCAAAATAAGCATTAACTGCATTAACAACATTTTGATTAAAGTCAACATTTCCAACAGGAAGGTTAAAATTCCCCTTGCGATTAAATCTCAACATTCTGTTAAATCCGTATATAAGTAACATATACAATAACATCATATCTGTTTTATTTTCATTAAAATCAGCTCGCAATTTCATATAGGCTTCTTTATTGTACTTTGCAAAATACGTCTTTGCAAATTCCTTTCTTAATTCTTGCGGAACATCTTTACCCATATATGTTGCCGACAGTCCATATTTTTCAATATCCCTTTCTAATATATTCCAAAAATCGTCTTGGCAATCACTGTATGATACCAAAAATTCGTGCAATCGTATCATATATGTATTTATATCATTTAACAAATATTCGTTTGCATCAACATTCAAAAATACACTTCCACCGCCGCAAAACGGCTCTATAAATCTATCAATATCTTTGGGGAAATTTTCTTTTAACTGTGGTAAAAGTTTAAACTTATCACCTACATAAAAAAACGGGGAACGATTATATGTTTCCTTTACTTTTGCTATCATTTTATCCACCCACTTTCACGATAAATATAAATTCTTTATGATCGGCAAAATCCGTTTTACCGGCATTGAAATATTGATGTGCTTTGCTAAACACTTGCATTTTCCCTTTGCTCTCCAAAATACTTTTTATTTCTTCAAGAATAATCTTATTTCTTGAAGATGAGCTTTTGGATTTATATGTATTATTGTAAGAAACAACTATATATTTACAATTCAAACTGTTAATTAAATCTTTGAATGTTTGCGTTGCCGTACTTCTACAATATTCACTCATATTTTGTGCTTTCGGTTTTAATGCTTCTCCATATAACATAGGTTTTTCCCAACAAGTTATGTTTTCTAAAACGTGATAAAATCTGCTATACTGCCTTGAATTATACGGAGGGTCAATATAAACAATATCACATTTTAAATTTCTTGCGTATTCGTTAGCATCACATCTACTGATAAATATGTTTTTGTTATAAGTGTCATACGGATTTATCAAATCAAAGGTAAACTTATCTTCAATTCTTTTTCCTTTAATATAAGCATCGTAATGCCCAACTGTATTAGCAGATTTATCAGCTGAATACAAAAGCGAGGCTATTAAAATATTTCTCTCCTTATCGTTAATTTCATTCTTTAGTAAATCAATATTATCTCTGATATATCCGATAATTTTCGCATCATTATATGAAAAAAACTTATTTCCGTACCATTCAGAACTATAATTATCCGATAACTTTTCAGCATTTAAATGATTGAAAATATTTTTTATATCTTCAAGTTTTTCAATATTATAAAATTTATTTTTAAAAAAAGCTTTGTAAATTACTTCGTTTGAATACAAGAAATCATTTATATATAAATCTGTTATATTATTTAACATTGAATATGACATTACACCCGTTCCGGCAAAAATATCACAAAACGAATTGCCTTTGCAATTTTCCCTTATTAAATTGACAATCCAATCGGATAATTTATATTTACTTCCGGTGTACCGTCTGTTCCATATATTGTAGCTCAATTTATTTACCCCTAATAAAATTTATTGTATGCCATCAACCAATTTACCAAGACTAACATCTAACCCATATGAAATTTTTTCAAGCTTGACGATAGATATATTTCTTTTCCCAAACTCAACGCCGGCAAAATATGTCCTGTCCGGTATGAAAAAATATACACAAAAAAGCACAGTATATCCGTAAGATAACAAAAAATCCCCTATATTAAATTGTAAAGTTTTATTTGGCAATTTTAAGTATAGCACAACTTTAATATTTTGACAAGACCTTTTTTGAAATATTGTAAAAATCCTGATAATTTCGCGTAGAAAATCAAAATAATGCGGTTCACCGCGCAATTTATCGAACATCTCACGGGCACCCACACGGGGGGCGCCCCTACAGGGTTTGAAATACATTTTATTCGGCAAAACCGCATCGGGATGTCGGGGACGCCATCCCCTACATCGTCAACGCTCGCTGTGCTTGCTCGAATTTTATCGGGATAAAATTCATCGCCTGTGGTGCATCATATACTATGCGGACGTCTGTATATTTCGTAGGGGCAGCCCCGCGTGGCTGCCCGTGCATACGAGCAAATATAATAAAATTATACGGATTCCGCATAATTCACCGCAAAACATAATAACAGCCGTTCGCTCAATCACACGAACGGCTGTTATTCATAAAACGGAATTAATTTTTGTCCTTGCCCAAAACGTTGTCTTTGAAGAAAAAAGTTATTGTCCAAAGACCGGCAAGACCGACAATCGTAAAAATGATTCGGCTGAAAACCGACAGCTGTCCGCCGAAAAGCGAACCGACAATATCAAAGCCGAAAATGCCTATGCTGCCCCAGTTTATCGCGCCGACAATTGTTAAGATTAATGCAACTACGTCCATCTTAAATTATTCACTCCTCATAAAAAATTTATCTTTCGCTTATATTATTTCACGGGCATAAAAAAATATACGCACATCACCGCGGCAAGCCGAATTTTTCATTATTTTTAAAATAGTATTAAAGTTTAAAAAATTTATATAAAACGATAAAATTTTCCTTGACACAAGGGGCGTTTCGGATATATAATTGATGTATATAAATGCGGCAATAACGGGCAAAACGGAATGGTAAAAAAATTAAATTTTAATATAAATTTCAAGGAGGATGTCACATATGACATATTTTGAAAATGTAGCACCAATCTGTGTACTGTGTTCGGCAATTATCGGTTTGATTTTTGCGGTATTTAAGTTCGTCCGGGTGAAAAAATGTCCCGAGGGCACACCCGAAATGTCTAAAATTTCCGCCAAAATCCGCAAGGGCGCAATGGCGTATCTGAAACGTCAGTATAAGACGGTTTCGGTATTCTTTATCGTAATGCTGATAATTCTTATCGGAATGAGTTCTCTCGGGGCTTTGACGTGGTTCGTTCCTTTTGCATTTTTATCGGGCGGATTCTTTTCGGGTCTGTCGGGCTTTGTGGGAATGAAAACCGCGACCTATGCGAACTGTCGCACCGCCGAAGGCGCAAGACAGGGACTTAACAAAGGTCTTAAAATTGCGTTTTCGAGCGGAACGGTTATGGGTCTGACCGTGGTCGGTCTCGGTCTTTTGGACATAAGCGTATGGTTTTTGATATTAAAGGCGTTCTATGGCAATGACGCGTCCGCCATAACCGGCGCTATGCTGACGTTCGGAATGGGCGCAAGCTCGATGGCTCTGTTCGCGAGAGTCGGCGGCGGTATATTCACAAAGGCGGCGGACGTGGGTGCAGACCTTGTCGGAAAGGTCGAGGCGGGAATCCCCGAGGACGACCCGAGAAACCCCGCAGTTATTGCGGATAACGTGGGCGATAATGTCGGTGATGTTGCCGGAATGGGCGCGGACCTTTATGAATCATATGTCGGTTCGATTATATCCGCCGGCGCGCTTGCCGCCGCGGCATTCTCAAGCGATGCAAGTTTATCGATGATTGGCGTAATTATCCCGATGATGATTGCGGCAATCGGAATTATTTCATCTATAATAGGTACGTTTTTTGTAAGCACTTCCGAGGGCGCATCTCAGAAAAACCTTCTCGGTTCGCTGCGCAGAGGAACATACATAAGCTCAATTCTGTCGGCTGCCGGCTCGGCGGCTTTGATATTCGGACTTATGCCCCAAAACAGCGGAATATTCTGGGCGGTAATCTCGGGTCTTGCCGCTGGCGTTCTTATCGGATTTTTCACCGAATATTATACCTCGGATTCATATAATCCGACCAAAAAACTTGCTTCATCGTCAAAAACGGGCAGCGCAACAATTATTATTGACGGTCTTGCTCTCGGAATGAATTCAACGGCGATACCCGTTATTATAATTGCCCTGTCGGTTCTCGTAAGCTATTTTGTATCGGGCGGCGCAAACAGCTTTGCTCTCGGCCTTTACGGCATAGGCGTATCGGCGGTCGGAATGCTCTCTACTCTCGGCATCACTCTTGCAACGGACGCATACGGTCCTGTTGCCGACAACGCCGGCGGCATTGCCGAAATGGCAGGCTTAAATGACGAAGTTCGCAACCGCACCGATGCTCTCGACTCGCTCGGCAACACCACCGCGGCAACAGGCAAGGGCTTTGCCATAGGCTCGGCGGCTCTGACGGCACTTGCGCTTATCGTTTCGTATACGGATAAGGTTAAAAGCTTTGGCGGAAGTCTTGAACTCACCATTACAAGTCCGACCGTTCTTATTGGCTTGTTTGTCGGCGCAATGCTGCCCTGCCTATTCAGCGCATACACGATGCAGGCTGTCGGACGCGCGGCGCAAAAGATAGTCGTTGAGGTTCGCCGCCAATTCAAAGAGATAAAGGGTCTTATGGAAGGCAAGGCTGAGGCGGATTATGAGACCTGTGTCGATATATGCACGCGTTCGTCATTGCACGAAATGATTCTGCCTGCGGCTCTCGGCATAATCGCACCGCTTGCGGTCGGTTTTATTCTCGGCGTGAACGGCGTTGTCGGAATGCTCGCCGGTGCGCTTGTATCGGGATTTGCCATGGCGATAATGATGGCAAACTCGGGCGGCGCGTGGGATAACGCAAAGAAATATATCGAGGCAGGCAATTTCGGCGGCAAGGGTTCGGATAATCACAAAGCCGCCGTTGTCGGCGATACTGTCGGCGATCCGTTTAAAGACACATCGGGCCCTTCGGTCAACATTCTTATCAAGCTTATAAGTATGGTATCGATTGTCTTTGCCGGCGTAATAGTAAGATTCAATCTTATCGACTTTTTAACAAAACTTTTCGGATAAAACATTGTGGGGTGCGGATTTATGCTCGATTACAAGCTTGATATTGCCGATAATTCAAAGTGGGTGATATGTACAAAACCCGAGGCGGCAAAGGCTTTGCCTTTTTACATAACAGAGGCAGGCGAATTTTATGCCAAAGGCGGTTATTATACCGAGCGTGACGGCCGTGACGGGCTTCAGCTTATCTATACCGTTTCGGGCGAGGGGCGGCTCATCGCCGACAACACCGAAACGCGGCTCTTGCCCGGTTCGGCGGTTATCATCAGATGCGGCGAACATCATCGCTATGAAACGGTCGGAAACGGCTGGCACAATTTTTGGCTGCACTTTGACGGCACGGGTGCAAAAGGTTATGAGGATATGATAAATGACGGTGAATACTGTGTCGTGCCGATTTCGGGCAAGGAGGAAATTGAATCAAACCTTATGATGATACTTACCATGTCGGCAAAGAATGATATGCTGTCGAGTGCGCTGATTTCGGACTGTATCTCTAGAATTATGACCGAGATTTTGACCCAAAAGCTCAGTTGTGCCTTAAACGGCGATTCGGGCGGCGGCAAGTATCCCGAGATACATTCTGTGCTTGAATTTATTCACAAGCATTACGGCGAAACAATCTCGATTGACGATATGACCGAAAAAATGAATATTTCAAAATATCATTTTATTCGGGTATTTAAACGACAAATGGGTGTTACGCCATACGAATACCTGACCGAATATCGCATAAATATGGCGAAAATCCTGCTTAGAACAACGTATAAATCCGTGTTTGAAATAGCCTTTGACGTTGGCTATAACAGCAAAAGCAATTTTATAGCGAAGTTCCATTCGATGACGGGCGTAACGCCGTCACAGTACCGAAAGGAAAACATCGCAATTAATCAAAAATAAACTAAAATGACTTTGCCCTGTTCAAATCATTGAACAGGGCAAAGTCGATTAAATCGGATTAGTTTGGCAACAATTCGGCTTGTAAATCAAAAAAGCGCACAGCACCACGGTTTTTGAATGAGCAAACAATTATGAATAAAACGTATATTTGTAGGGGCGACCCCATGTGGTCGCCCGTAATATGTTCACCCAAATATGTTATTCTCCACACAAATTTATGAAATTGCTCGTATGCTCGGGCGACCACACGGGGTCGCCCCTACGGGTTTATGCCGAAATTCACAAAAAGTTAATTCATTCAAAATCCGTGTGCACAGCACGGAACTGTACGACAGAAAAACAAAAACACGAAAATATAAGGTGACCCTATGAAAAAAACAATATTAAAATTTATTTCCGCCGCGCTGACCGCGGCACTCGCGGCGGCGACCCTCGGCGGCTGTAACTTTTTCAAAAACAAAACCGACGAATATACCGACACGCGGTTTCTTATGGACACGGTGTGTTCAATCCGTTCGGGCGGCGAAAACGCACAAGCAGCGGTTGCTGCCGCGTTTGACCGCGCGGAAAAAATCGCCGCCGCGGTCGATTATTTTTCCGCGGATTCAGAGGTTGCAGCAATAAATCGTGCCAAAGCAAACGAACCTATAAGCGTATCCGATGATACCGCCGCGATTTTGCGCACTGCACTTGAAATATATAAAAGTTCCGACGGTGCGTTTGATATAACAATCGCATCGGTTAAAGATTTATGGCAATTTTCAAGCGGCGCACACCAACCGCCGCCACCGTCCGAGATAAATTCCACACTTGAAAATGTCGGCTCGGACAAAATTTTATTGAACGGAAACACGGTCACAAAAACCGCCGACAAAGTGAAAATCGACCTCGGCGGTGCGGCAAAAGGATATGCGGTTGATTGCGCAAAAGCCGTACTCGGCGAATATAACGCCGAGTATGCTTTGATAGATTTCGGCGGCAGCATCGGCGTTGTCGGCAGGAACCCATCACGCCGCTGCGGCGAATGGTCGGTCGGTCTGCAAAAGCCTTTCGGCAAGTCGGGTGAATACACAAAGATTATAGAAATATCCGACAAGTCCGTTGTTACATCAGGAACGTATCAGCGTTATTTTAAATGGGACGGCGAGATATATCACCACATCATAGACCCCAAAAGCGGTTATCCGTCAAAGAGCGGAATATCGGGCGTCAGCATCATATGCGGCTCGGCATTGCTCGCCGATTGTCTTTCAACGGCATATTTGGTAATGGGGAAAGACGGCGGCGACCGCCTTATTCAAATGTACGGCGCGACCGCCGAGGTTGAATAAGCATTGCATATATTCCAATGCAAATTATAAGGTAAACCGCAAAAAATGACGGCTGCGGCGACGGCAGCCATATATTAAATATCGACGCCGAAAAGAATTTTATCAGCATATTCATAATCCGCAAAGCAGGATTCAAAATCGCTCCGCCGACAAAATATGCAAGGGGTGCGCATACCGTGGATATTAACGCGTTCGCCGCACCGAAGATAAAGATTACTCCCGTGAGGGGTACAACCGCAATGTTGCCGATGATGCTTCCCCATTGAAAGCTTCCGAAAATCTTTGCCATAAAATAAATCGTTCCCAAAGACGCGCTTATCGACAGGCACACCGACCCCGATAAAAAATTCACTGCTTTATAAAATAACCGTTTTGCCAATCCGCTCCGAACCTCGGGCGGGTTTTCGTTTTCTTCCTCTCGATTCTTGCCGAGTATGGGTATAACTTTGCGCAGCGGACCATAAAATACCAATATTCCGACTGTCGCACCGAATGACAGCAAAAAGCTCGCATTATCGAGATAATACGGGTTTGATATAATCAGCGTCAGCGCCGCCATACCTATCGCCGTCAGAGAATCGGACGAACGCCTCAAAATTCCGGATAACAGAAACACCGACATCATAAATACCGCCCTACATACGGACGGCGTGAACTGTGCCGCGGCGGCAAATATGACAAGACACGGAATCGTTATGGTTGCGGCGAGCCGCTTAGGCAGATGAAACATCGAAAGGATTGCCGTTATGAACAATAAAAGATATGATATGTGCATACCCGAGACCGCCGCGATGTGCATAAATCCCGATTTTGACAACCGCGCATATCCCTCGTTCGAAATCTCTGACCTGTCCCCGGTCAGGATACCGATAAGCAGACCTTTTTCATCTTGGCCATAAAGATATGCGTCGGCACTCTCCATTATTCGCCGCCGAACTTCCGAACCTGCTTTATATAAAAATGAAAATCCATCGTCCTTAACCTCTGCGGCGGTGGATTGTTTTGTCGTCCGCGAATAACAGGTATAAACTATATCCGATTGCCTTAAATACCTGTTATAATCAAAGCCGCCTTTGGTTGTCGCACGGCTGTTTTTGCTCATTGATGACGGACGCGTCACAATAATAAAATCTCCCTCATTCGGAATATACGCTCCGTTACTGTTATTCGAATAGATAATTATGCGGCACGGCTCGGAAAAATCCGTTATCTTTTCGTCAACAGCCGCCTTATACACGTCCGCAATGAAGCTAACGCTCTTTTCGGTCGAACTCGATTCGGGTTGGCTTATCACCCGACAATACAAGACCTTTTGCTTTTCCAAAAGCTTTTGCACCGAATCATAAGACGCACGGCGATACAGAGTCGAAACAAATCCGAATACCGCAACGCACACAATCAAAATTCCGTACACCAAAAGCCTTGCCGCACGGCGGTTCTTGCGCAGGATAAAAGAGAAAACGCACACCAGAATAAGGCATCCCGCTATAAAGAATGCCGAATAAATCATTATCCTTCCGATGCTTTCGGAAAGGTTATAAATTTTTATGTTCAGACCGATATACGCCGCCATAATCCAACACAGGATTGATATAAGCAGGTATCTTCGCCCCAATGTAAGATAGTATGTTATGTCTTTCATTTTTCCTCGCTGCTGTCCTCACTCAAAAGCTCGTCATATGTCGTGCCGAGAACCTCTTTTATCGCCTTTAATTGGCTTGCGTAAATATGCTGGATTCCTCTCTCGATTTTAACAAGCGCCTCTCTCGTCATATCCATTCCCATAAGCTGAAGCCGCACAACCATATCCGTTTGTTTGAGTTTATTTTGCTTTCGGATGCGCCGAATGTTCTTGCCTATTTGAATTTTATCCTGTTTTATCTTTTGTTCCATAACAATCTCCGTTCCGCCGCACCGCATCGGGGCAACCTTAAAATTCGGACCGATACAAGCACTTTTTATTGATTATATAATATATTATACCACAAAAAGAACCAAAACAAGTCCGTTTTTAATTAATTTCGCAAATTATGTTAATTCCGCAAAACCAAATAAATTGTTATAATTTTATCAATACGCAATAATGCACAAAATATCGCTCATTTTATCATCTTTTGTTGGGGGCAACACGGCAAAAAAATATTGCATAAAAATTGTTTTTGTATTATAATAAGGTAGAATGGGAAAATTTTTGGATATAAATTTTTAAACCCGAAATTCTCCCTATCATAACACCATTAAACATTAGAAAAGAGTGATTTTGTGCTTAGACTTCAAAAATACCTTGCCGACTGCGGAGTCGCGTCAAGACGCGGTGCGGAGGAATTAATAAAACAAGGCAGGGTTCGCGTCAACGGCGAAACCGTTCGCGAAATGGGCGTCAAGGTTGACGAGGACAGAGACATCGTTGAGTTTGACGGTGAGAGATTGCGCACACAAAATAAACTGATATATATTATGCTGCACAAACCGTCGGGCTTTGTCACCACCGTCTCGGACGATAAAGGCAGAGAAACGGTTATGAGTCTTGTCACCGAAATCCCTGCACGCATTTATCCCGTTGGGCGGCTTGACTATGACACAGAGGGGCTATTGCTTTTGACAAATGATGGTGACTTGACATACAAAATCACACACCCCAAAAATAATGTCGAAAAAACGTATGAAGCAGAGGTCACGGGCAACATCACTATGGACACCCTTACACGCCTGCGCAGCGGCGTTGTTATTGACGGAGTGCGGACAAGACCAGCGGTTGTTGAGGTCACGGGTGCGACGCGGCTCGGAACTCGGCTTAAAATTACGATTCACGAGGGACGCAACCGCCAGGTTCGGCGTATGTTCGAGGCTGTCGGCTGTATCGTCAAACGCCTCGTCAGAGTCGAAGAGGCAGGCTTAAAACTCGGTCATCTGCCGCTCGGAAAGTGGCGCAGACTTACTGACTCGGAGGTAAATATGCTCAAAAAAATCGGCACGAGCAAGAAATCGTCCGCACAGACGAGCCGCGAGATTTTTTCAAAATCAAAATCGGCAAAACCTCGCTCAGGCTCGAACAGACCGAAGGGCAGAGGAAAATAGAATTTTACGATTCATTCAAAACAGCAAAGAATCAACTTTTAAAAACCGCATACTGCGGCGGATTTAAGTTTTATAAATATCGGACAATCGTCCGTAAAATAAATTAAAGGAGGATGCTTTACAATGGGCAAATCAGACGATTTACAAAAAATGCGTTCAGCCATTGAGCAAGGCGGCGGCGCTGATAAAATAAAACAACAGCACGACGACGGCAAAAAGACTGCGCGAGAGAGAATGGCAATGCTTTTTGACGAAGGAAGCTTTATCGAACTTGACGCTTTCGTAACTCACAGGGGTGACGGACTCGGCATGGCGGAAAAAGACGCACCGGCAGAGGGCGTTGTCACAGGATACGGCACGGTAAACGGCAGGCTTGTTTATGCCTATTCACAGGATTATACGGTTATAGGCGGTTCTATCGGAGAGATGCACGCCGCTAAAATCTGTAAGGTTATGGATATGGCAATGAAAACGGGCGCGCCGATTATCGGCGTATGCGATAGCGGCGGCGCGAGAATTCAAGAGGGGGTTGACGCTTTAAAAGGCTTTGGCGATATTTTTTATCGCAATGCAATGGCATCAGGCGTTGTTCCCCAAATTTCGGTTGTTCTCGGTCCGTGCGCGGGCGGCGCGGTTTTCTCGCCGGCTATGACGGATTTTATCGTTATGGCAGACAGGACAAGCCATATGTTCATCACAGGCCCTTCGGTCGTTAAAGCGGTAACGGGTGAGGACATAAGCTTTGACGAGCTTGGCGGTGCGGAAACCCACGCGACAAAGAGCGGCGTTGCCGGTATCAGATGCAAAACGGAGGAAGAATGTTTCGGCGAGGTTAAACGCCTGCTTGAATTCCTTCCGTCAAACAATCTCGAAGAAGCCCCGGCATATGAATGCTCCGATGATTTAAACAGAACTTCGGCGACACTCAATACCATCGTTACCGATGACGGCGTTTATGATATGAAATCCGTCATTGCCGAGGTTGCCGACAACGGCGAATATATGGAATTCTTCCCTGAATATGCGGCAAACTTGATAACCTGTTTCATTCGTCTTAACGGTTCGACCGTCGGCGTTATCGCGAACCAACCGACAGTTATGTCAGGTTCACTCGATTGCGCATCATCGGATAAAGGCGCGAGATTCGTTCGTTTTTGCGACAGCTTTAACATTCCGATATTGAGCTTTACCGATGTGCCGGGATACCTTCCGGGAACAGAACAGGAATACGGCGGAATCATTCGCCGCGGCGCAAAGCTTTTGTACGCTTTTTCAGAGGCAACAGTTCCCAAGATAAACGTTATTGTCAAAAAGGCTTACGGCGGCGCATATGTCGCTATGAACAGCAAGCACCTCGGCGCGGACATAGTTTATGCGTGGCCGACGGCTGAAATTGCGGTTATGGGGCCTGACGGTGCGGCGAACATCATCTATAAAAATGATATTGCCGCGGCATCCGACCCGATTGCGGTGCGCAAGCAAAAGATTGACGAATACACAGAGAAGTTCACAAATCCGTATATTGCGGCGGCAAGAGGTTATGTGGATGACATAATCGAACCCGATTCGACAAGACCGAGAGTTATCGCGGCTCTTGAAATGCTTGCAAGCAAGCGCGACAGCAAGCCGTCCAAAAAGCACGGAAACTTTCCTATGTAAACATAACAAAAACCTTATAAAAAGGAGGAATAAATATGTCTTTATCCCAGGCATTGGGTCAAGGTCTTATGGTTACGGGCGTCGGTCTGCTTATCGTTTTTTCGGTACTTATCATACTGATGCTTGTAATGATGTTAATGAAAAAGGTATTTTATAAAGAACCCCAAAAGGCTGAAACCGTTCAGATTGAAAAAAAATCTGACGCGTCGGCGAACAACGCAGCCCCGCCGACGTTGAATGCGGCGCAAGACCCGAATCTTATTGCCGTATTGACGGCTGCGGTCGCTGTATGTATGAACACATCAACATACAACCTTAAAATCAAATCATATCGCAGGGTTGACAACAATGCGCCGGTTTGGAACAAAGCCGGTCTCAACGATGCGATAAATTCAAGATATTAACTTTTGGATATATCAGAAAGGATGAATTTTATTATGAGAAAGTTTATTATAAACGTGAACGGCGCGTCTTATGAAGTAGAGGTCGAAGAGGTCGGCGCAGCATCTTCTGCCGCCGTTTCAGCACCTGCTCCGGCTCCTGTCGCTGCTCCGGCTCCTGTCGCTGCACCTGCTCCGACACCGGCTGCGGCTCCTGCTGCCGCACCTGCACCTGCACCTGCACCTGCTCCCGCTGCTCCGGCGGCACCCCCGGCAGGCGCGGAAACTGTAAGCGCACCCATGCCCGGCAACATCGTTGCTGTTAAGGTTTCGGTCGGACAGAGCGTAAACGCAGGCGATGTTCTTTGCGTTCTCGAAGCAATGAAAATGGAAAACGAGATTATGGCACCGAAAGCCGGCAAGGTTGTTGCCGTATCGACATCTGCCGGTGCAACGGTCAATACCGGTGACCCTCTGGTATCACTCGGCTGATTTAATTCAGAAATTTAGTTTTTGAAAGGATAATAATTATGTTACAGAGCATTATTGAATTTTTAAACAGCACCGGTATTGCCGCCTTGATTGAAAACGCAAAATCAGGATTTGCGGCGGCAGGTTCGGGCTTTGAACAGGTTGTTGCCGTTATAGGAACACCGCTTATGATTATAATTGCCTGTGTCCTGCTTTATTTGGCAATTGTCAAAGAGTTCGAGCCGCTGTTGCTGCTTCCGATTGCATTCGGTATGCTGCTTTCAAACCTGCCGATGTTTTCGGGTTCGGGCGCAATTATGATGCACCCCGAATTTTTTACCGACCCACAATACTTGGTTGACGGACACCTCGATATGCAAAGGATTTTTGCCGAGGGCGGACTTTTGGATATGCTGTACCTCGGCGTAAAGCTGGGTATCTATCCGCCTCTTATCTTCCTCGGAATCGGATGTATGACCGACTTTGGTCCGCTTATTGCCAACCCCAAGAGCATTCTGCTCGGTGCGGCGGCACAGCTCGGTGTTTTCACAACATTTCTCGGAGCATTGGCTCTCGGTGCGATTGTGCCGGGAATCAACTTTGGCGTAAAAGAGGCATCGTCTATCGGTATTATAGGCGGTGCTGACGGTCCTACGGCAATATATGTTACAAAAACACTCGCACCGGCACTTTTACCGGCGATTGCAATCGCGGCGTATTCGTATATGGCACTGATACCGGTTATTCAGCCGCCAATCATGAAGGCTCTTACCACAAAAGAAGAGCGCAGTATCGTTATGGAGCAGCTTCGCCCGGTAAGCAAGACCGAAAAGATGCTTTTCCCGGTTATCGTTACAATCGTTGTTGCACTCATCGTTCCCGATGCAGTATCGCTTGTCGGTATGCTTATGCTGGGTAATCTGATAAAAGAGAGCGGCGTTGCCGATCGTCTGTGCAAGGTTGCTCAAAACGGTTTAATGAATGTTATCACGATTTTCCTCGGAATAACGGTCGGTGCGACCGCAAAGGCCGAAACATTCCTCACCGCCGAAACCCTCGGCATTGTGGCACTCGGCTTGATTGCGTTCAGCTTTAGTACCGCCGGCGGACTTATCCTCGGCAAGATTATGTGCAAGCTGACAGGCGGAAAGGTAAATCCGCTCATCGGTTCTGCCGGTGTTTCTGCCGTTCCTATGGCGGCGCGTGTGTCACAGATGGTCGGACAGAAAGAAAACCCCGGAAACTTTTTGCTTATGCACGCTATGGGTCCGAACGTTGCCGGAGTTATCGGTTCTGCCGTTGCGGCAGGCGTTTTCCTGTCGATGTTCGCACATTAATCATATTGGATTTAAAATACATAAGGAGGTTTTATAAATGGCAAAAGTCGGAATTACAGAAACAGTGTGCCGTGATGCGCATCAGTCGCTCATCGCAACTCGTATGACTACAGAAGAAATGCTCCCGGCTCTTCCGATGCTCGATAAAATCGGGTATCATTCGCTTGAGGTTTGGGGCGGCGCAACGTTTGACGCGTGCCTTCGCTTTTTGAACGAAGACCCGTGGGAGAGACTGCGTAAAATAAGAGCGGCAGCACCCAAAACAAAACTTCAGATGCTTTTCAGAGGTCAGAATATTTTGGGTTATCGTCACTATGCCGATGATATTGTTGAATATTTCGTTCAAAAATCGGTGGCAAACGGCATTGATATAATAAGAATTTTTGACGCTCTTAACGATGTCCGCAATCTTCAGACAGCGATAAACGCAACAAAGAAAGAAAAAGGTCATGTACAGGCGGCGATTTCTTATACAATAAGCCCCGTACACAATAACGAATTTTTCGTAAAGCTTGCAAAGGAATATGAGAACTGTGGCGCGGATTCGATTTGCATAAAGGATATGGCAGGTCTGCTCACACCGTACAACGCGTTTGAATTGGTAAGCGCACTCAAAAAAGCGGTTAAAATCCCCATACAGCTCCATACGCATTACACAAGCGGCGTTGCATCTATGACGTATCTTAAAGCAATAGAGGCAGGCGTTGACGTTGTTGACTGTGCTCTCTCACCGCTCGCGATGGGAACTTCACAGCCGCCGACAGAACCGCTTGTTGAAACGCTTAAAGGCACAAAATATGACACAGGTTTGGATTTGGACGCTTTGACCGAGGTTTCGGATTATTTCAAACCCCTGCGTGAAAAGTATCTTGCAAGCGGACTTATGAACACAAAGGTATTGGGTGTTGATATAAACACTCTTAAATACCAAGTTCCCGGCGGAATGTTGTCAAACCTTGTTTCACAGCTCAAACAACAGGGCAAAGAGGACAAGTTTGACGAGGTTCTCAAAGAGATTCCGCGCGTCCGTAAGGATTTGGGTTATCTTCCGCTTGTTACCCCTACAAGTCAGATTGTCGGAACACAGGCTGTGCTAAATGTTATTATGGGCGAGCGGTATAAGATGGTTTCAAACGAGACAAAGGGAATATGCCGCGGCGAGTACGGCAGAACTCCTGTTCCGATAGATGAGGAATTCCGCAAGAAGATTATCGGCAACGAAAAGGCTATTACCTGCCGCCCGGCAGACCTTTTAAAGCCTGAGCTCGATAATATGCGCAAGGAATGTGCCGAGTGGATTGAACAAGACGAGGACGTATTATCCTATGCCCTGTTCGGACAGGTTGCGGTTAAGTTCTTTGAACAGCGCCGCGCCGCAAAATATAAGGTTGATAAAGATATGGTTGATATGGATAACAAAATCCACTATATCTGATTCGGATAAACCAAAAACGGTCGCGTCTGCGGCCGTTTTTAACAGGCGTTCTCATTGCGGGAACGCCTTATTTTTTATGTTGTTTTAGGATTTGTGCAACAGATATATCCTTTTGTAATTTGAGAGGTGCGGAACGCAAAATGCTGTTTTGCATAAAATAAAATTAGGCGGATTCGATTCCGTTCAATTCTGTTTTATGAAAGGTGCATTTTATGAATAGTACAATATTAATGGCATTAATTGCCACGCTCGGAACATGGTTCATAACCGCTTTGGGTGCGGCAACGGTTATATTTTTTAAAAAGACAAGCGACAAGGTGATGAATCTTATGCTCGGTTTTGCGGCAGGGGTGATGATTGCCGCAAGTTTTTGGTCGCTGCTTCAACCGGCGATAGAGAGGGCGGAAACATATCTGTCCGTCCCGGCATGGCTTGTTGTCTCGTGTGGATTTATTTTCGGCGCGCTTTTTATGTGGGCATCCGACAAAGCGGTCACCTATGCAGGGCGGCTTAACGCAAAAACATCATCTTCATGCTCGGAACGGCTTAACAGAATTATTCTTTTGGTATTTTCAATAACCTTGCATAACATTCCCGAGGGTTTGGCGGTCGGCGTTGCGTTCGGCGCATTGAATAACGGCGGATTTACAACCGAGGCATTTATGGGGGCAATCACCATTGCGGTCGGAATAGGCTTGCAGAATTTTCCCGAGGGCGCGGCGGTTTCCTTGCCGCTAAGGCGAGAGGGATGTTCTCGGCTTAAAAGTTTTTTTATCGGTCAGGCTTCGGCATTGGTTGAGCCTATCGCCGGGGTTATCGGTGCGGCAACGGTAGTCTACATACAGGCTATTCTTCCGTATGCCCTCGCTTTTGCCGCCGGAGCGATGATACTTGTTGCCGTGCATGAGCTTATCCCCGAGTGTCAACAGAACCAAAAGGCAGATCCTTATCTTGCAACAATGGGAATCGTTATCGGGTTCACAATTATGATGCTTTTGGACGTTGCCCTCGGTTAGTGTGCGTGAAATGTTTATCAAATTATGCGGTTATCCACATTATATGCACCATTCGTTCGCGTGTTCGGGACGTCGGGGACGCCGTCCCCTACGGATTGTGACATACGTTCCGTTTGGTTGTAGGGGCGGCTCTCGTCTGCCGCCCCGTGATATATATTTCGTTCAGAATTTTAATTAATTCTGTATTTTTCATTAATTCGCGAACGTTCATATGTGTATAAAATATTTTGAGGTCACATTTCTTTTTCTGTCTCTGATTTAATCGGATTTCCGTCAATATATTTCCATATATTTAAAAAATCTTCTTCATTTCGTATTATATGGTCATAATATGACCTTTGCCAAATGTTTTCACCGTATTCTTTATTACAAAATCTCTTAAATGTTGAAATAAATTTTGATATTTCGGAATTTGCTTTTGTAGGGGACGGCGTCCTCGACGTCCCATGATTTTCAATCGTCTGTTTTCTTGTTTTCGCATTGGTAATTGATAAAATCAAATGTATGTGGTCGGGCATAATAACATATTTATCAATATCGATATGTTTATAGAACTCCTTCATCTGATTTATATATTTATCCGCAATTTTACCATATTGGGTTAATATATTTTTTGGGACGTCGAGGACGCCGTCCCCTACAATTATTTTTGACAGCAATTCTTTTCGGTCTTTTACGCAAATCGTTAAAAAATATGCCCCCGCAGACGAATAATCATAATATTTCAATCTCGTTGGTTTTCGTTCTTCGTGTTCCAATTTTATCACCGGAAATATTATATCACATTTTATATTATTGTCAAGGTTTAAATTTCGGTTGTTCACGTTATTCTCGATATTTATTCGCGTGTTCGGGACGTCGGGGACGCCGTCCCCTACGGATTGTGACATACGTTC
>ERZ773192.1485-NODE-1485-length-23280-cov-4.147169_pt1 | contig 23280 bp, 22 predicted proteins | sample MGYA00581010_ERZ773192 | MGnify/ENA primary metagenome ERZ773192 (study PRJEB29015, sample SAMEA2737741) | human gut metagenome | biome: human gut; feature: human-associated habitat; material: faeces | place: China | collected 2012 ...
TGCAAGACCGATTCTGAACTGGTTCTGAAGAAGCTCGCCTACGGAACGGATACGACGGTTGCCGAGGTGGTCGATATCGTCCGTTTTGCCGATGCCGAAAGCAATGGAGTTAACGTAGTTGATTGATGAAAAGATATCATCAATTGTAATATGCTTAGGAATGAGGTCATCACAACGCTCTTTGAGAAGTCCGAGAAGTGCGTTATCGTCCTCAACGTCAGCCTCAAGAATTTCCTTAAGAGCCGAGAAAGAAACCTTCTCATTGATGCCGATCTCGTCAAGCTGCTTCTCCGTGAATTGAGGGAAGTAGGGCTTGATATCAACCATGCCGTTTGAGATAACCTTGATTTCCTTATCGTCGTCAACCTTAACGAATACAACGTTGACGCCTGCCTGCTCGATCTCAGTAGCCTTCTCCTTGGAGACTACCTCACCCTCCTCTGCGAGAAGCTCGCCGGTGAGCGGTGCGATAACAGGCTGTGAAAGTGTTGCGCCTACAATACGGTCAAACAAAGAAAGCTTCTTGTTGTATTTGTATCTGCCGACTCTGGAAATATCGTAACGGTACGGATCAAAGAACAGATTGTCAAGATGAGTCTGTGCGGTTTCGAGAGTTGCAGGCTCGCCGGGACGAAGCTTCTTGAATACTTCCATTAAAGCCTCTTCGGTGTTCTGCGTCTCGTCTCTTTCAAGCGTAGCCTCAAGTCGAGGATCGTATCCGAAGAATTCACGGATATCAGTATTTGAGCTGAGACCCAAAGCTCTGATAAAGGTTGTGATAAAGATCTTTCTGTTCTTATCAATACGAACATAGAAAAGATCGTTTACATCGGTCTCATACTCAAGCCAAGCTCCTCGGTTCGGGATAACGGTGTTTGAGTAAAGCTCAATACCCGTCTTATCATGGGTCATATCGTAATATACGCCCGGTGAACGAACAAGCTGCGATACTATCGCACGCTCGGCACCGTTGATGATAAAGGTACCGCTGTCCGTCATTATCGGGAAATCACCCATATAGACTTCGCTCTCTTTTACGACGCCGGTTTCCTTGTTGAGAAGACGTGCCTTTACGCGCATCGGTGCAGAATAACTCGCATCACGCTCCTTGCACTCTCTGATTGAATACTTGGGCTTGTCGTCCATTCTGTAATCGACAAACTTGAGTACCCAGTTACCGGTATAATCGGTAATATCCGCGATATCACGGAAAGCCTCTTTAAGTCCGGTCTCCAGAAACCACCTGTATGAGTCCTTCTGAACCTCAATGAGGTTTGGCATTTCCATAACCTCTTTGATTTTTCCGAAGCTCATTCTGGTCCTGCTGCCCCTTGCAACGGGAGAAACATTCGTCATTGACTAACCACTCCGTTCTTTTTATTTTCGTCCGTGTGTGAAACTTATACTTATGAATTACTTGTGAAATATGACAGTTTTTGTCATGAAAACGGGCATTATTTTTCCAAGGAAAAAAGACCCAAGGACACACAATGCCATTATAATCGTTATAGCATTATACTTCATTAGTTAAAATATGTCAAGCAAAAATTTGTAAAAAACATAAAATTTTTTAAAATAATAATAATTTATATAAAATATCTAAATTAAATTAACAACATATTGCAAAAGTGCACTGAAATATGTTATAATATGCAACAATAAAATAAGAAGGAGTGTGAATATGTCTACTACCGCCGCGCAGGAAGCGGAGAATCTGGAGATTGAACAGATAGAAGCTCGTATAAACGCCGACCGCAATCTCAACAAGAACCGACGTTATGTCGGTACAAAAGAGACTCTCGCCTATATCATTTATGATATTTCCGCCAGCTTTAACATTTCAAAGTACAATGACGTTTTCATCACCGATATCGTGCAGATAGGTCTGCGATTTCAAACGATCGTTACCTTCGTTATCGGAATATGGGACGTTATCAACGACATTCTTCTTGCCGCAATCATTGACCGGACCCGAACACGTTTCGGAAAATTCAAGCCTTTTCTCATTTTGTACGCAGGTCCGGGCTTGCTTCTGAGCTTTTTCTACTGGATGATGCCAGTATTCTTTGCCGGAATGGGGCCGTACAATGCAACCAAGCTAACCTCATACATGATTTTTTCAATTTTCAATAACCTGGCAGGTTCGATGAACAATATTGCCAAAACAGGTATGCTTTCAACGATTACACCGAATGTTGTTGACCGAACAAGACTTATCACGCAGGCGAACCTTTTTTCGGGCTTTGTTGAGAAAGGTCCCGAAATTCTCATGGGACTATTGATTGACGTTTTCAACAACAGCGGAATGGGTAAAAAACTGCCTACCCTCTTTATCAGCGCAGGTCTTTTCACGTCGCTGGCTTCGGGCATTATGGCACTTTACTTCTCAATTGTTGCCAAGGAACGTGTTATCCAGAAATCGGAGAAACCGAGCATCTTCCAAGGTGTAAAATCGGTTATAACCAACAAGCCTCTGCTTATTCTGACCTTGGTTGATTTTCTTTCCGCTTTCGGTATCAATTCAGGTACGAATTATTACTACATAAACGTTCTTGGACTTGCTTCAATGTCCACAATCGTTGGAATTCCGGGCGCAGTTGTTTCGCCGATAAGCTATTCCTACGTTACAAAGGCAAGAGAGCACTTTTCAACCAAAACACTGTGGATTTTTAGCTCAGTTCTTCCCGATGTACTGATGCTCGGTGTATTCGGAGTCGGTTCAATCAACAATAACTATAAAAAGAGAGCCGCAATGATTCCTGCGTTTATGATTCGTGAAACGATTTGGATGGGCGTTTACGGAATCAGCAAGGTTATTCCCGAGGAGATGCGTAATGAATGTATCGACTACGGCGAATGGAAAAACGGCTACAGAACCGAAGGCATGACGGGCGTTGCAAAGGGTCTTGCACAGAAGCTTGTTTCAACGCTCGGAGGAACAATCAAAGCGTTCATTCTCAGCCGCATCGGATATAAAGAGGGCGCAGGCTACGGCAATCAGTCGGCTCATACGGAGTACATGCTGTTTGCGATGTGTACGATTATTCCTGTTGCAACAACTGTCCTCGGACTTATTCCGAAGTTCTTCTATCCCATCGACTCGGAAACACGAGACAGAATGTACCGTGAGCTTGCCGAAAGACGACAAGCCGTAGCTAAGGAAATGAACGAAAAAGCCGCTCAGATCCACGTTGAGCCGCAAACGGAAGCGTAAACCATAATATAGAAAATGAGAACCGTCGAAAAATCGACGGTTCTTTGTTGTATTATGAAATATTACGAAAATAATGTTTAACTAATTCATATTGTTTCTTTTGTTCGTTTCCGTATCCGAGTATCAAATCCGGTGAAAATTGATATATACATTGCAGTAACATCTGAAGCTCGTCTCGATTTGCTCTGACCAAGAATCTCGAACCGTCTCTGCATTGAAAGACGACAAATTCAGGCAAAGGAATAAAATATATTCTTGTTTGCCTGATATATACCCAAGAAACCATATAATATGGGATAACAGTATTAGTTTTTTTGGCGTAAAAAGCTTTTGAACCTATAAAAATTTTTGAACGCTGAAGATTGAAGCTTTTTGTCTCTAAATCATCTGACGTATCCTGTAATTTATATTTATTTAACAAGCGCACTGATTTGCATATAGGATATAGTTTAAAAAGATAAAAAATAGTTATCCAAAAAAGAACACCTAGTAAGAGAACCATGTACGAATATAATACAAAATTATCAAAATAAAACATTCCAGAAAAAGTAACAAACACACATACTGCATCAATTCCAAATAAAACAAATTTTAGAATATTTGCCTTTTTAAAATTCTTTTCAATTTCACCATTCATAAAAACACCACTTTTTATCAAACTTTAAGAATTAAACAAACAAATTTTGATTATTTTACCTACGTTTTCTTGCTTTTATTATTATTATTTAGGATTATAACAAATCAAAATATTGACGTAAATAACAAAATTGAAATAAAAAATGGTTTTTTTAGCGGAGTTTTAAGTCGGTGCAAACATTATCAATCTCGTAAATACTATTTGCTTAGCGGAGCGCTCCGCACAGTACAGCAGAGGTCAGAAAAAGTTCATTTTAAACGCAGAAATTTTCTTGCTTTCATATTGAGGAGGCGTGACAAAGGAGCGACGGAGTGGTTAAAATATCAGATGAAATTCACAGTCTATTTGTTGGGGCGACCATTGATCGTCCGCTTTTATCTTCTTCTGACCTTGGGTCGATGTAGGCATCGACCCCTACGAAATGTGCATTTATTTTAACAAATCGTTGGGTGCGATGCCCACATCGCACCTTGAAATTTACCGACCTTAGAAATATTCTTTAATCAATCCGGAGCAATACAGCAATAAAGAAAAGGGTATAAAGTTGCGACAACCTTATACCCCATCTGCTATTAAGTTTTTTCGTTAGTTTATGTAGCCGAACTATTTTCAGCCTTTTTCTCGGTTAAATCACTTTGCCAAGCCTGCAAAAAGCTTTACGTTGTCAAAGCAGCACTTATACTTGCCCTGCTCGACGCCGTGAATAATCTCACAGACCTTATCGTTATACGGAGTCGGGACACCGTACTTCCTGCCGTATTCGCATACAACACCGTTGATTGCGTCGACTTCGCAAAGTCTGCCTTTTTCAAGATCCTGGAGCATACTTGCTTTAAGCAGTCTGTGCTTTTTGATGCAAATCGGAATAAGTGCAAAGGAAATCTTCTTCTTGATTCCGTTGCCTTTATAATAAAGAAGCTTGACAATGTCCTTACCCTGAACAGGCTCAATCCTTATACCTGCTGCATTTGCAACGTCAATACATTCCTTGATTATATTCTGACAGCAGACTCTGGACTCCTTATTCTCCGCCGCATCGCCGAAGGTTCCGCCTATTACAGCGGACATGCCTGAAAACGCACTGTTAATCAGGAGCTTTGACCAACGAACACCCATGAAATTGTCCTCAATCTCAACGGAACACATTTTTTCAAGCAGAGCCTTAACCTGCATGAGCTTTTCATCTTTTTGGCCGTTCATTCTGCCGAGGCCGAACGACATACTGTCGGGTTCGCTCGTAAGCTCCGAAACGCCCTTGCCGTGGAGAGTTGCACCCCATGCGACAGTACAGCCCATTGTTCTGTCCTCGCCGACGACCTTGGAAACCGAAAGCTCGGGAAGTCCGTTCTGAAGTGTGCAGACGATACAATCGTCGGTCATGTTCTTCTCAAGATTTCGAAGAATATTTTCATTATCAAGCTGCTTTGTGAGCAGGATTATAAGCTCATATTTCTCGGTCATCTGATCGGGAGTGAGCGCATGAACAGGGACTGTCATGTTGACTGTACCGACAATCTTCGCTCCACCCTCGTTCATTGCGTCAACGTGCTCCTTATTCCTTGTGATAAGGTCAACGTCAACGCCTGCCTTTGAAAGATATGCGCCGAGAACCGTACCGAGCGAGCCGGCGCCGTAAATTGCTGTTTTCATTATAATGCCCTCATTTATTATGATTTATTATGATTTTATATTCTTGCTACACCCGAATCACGAGCCGCCTGAGCAACAGCCGCCGCAACGGTCTTGCCGACACGGGGATCAAAAGGCTTCGGAATAATATAATCTGCGGAAAGTTCCTCATCGGAAACAAGGCTTGCGAGTGCCTTTGCCGCTGCGATTTTCATCTCTTCATTGATGTCGCTTGCACGAACATCAAGCGCTCCACGGAAAATTCCCGGGAATGCGAGAACGTTATTGATCTGGTTCGGGAAGTCGCTTCTGCCTGTTCCGACAACCGCTGCGCCTGCCGCCTTTGCAAGGTCGGGCATGATTTCGGGAACGGGGTTAGCCATTGCGAGAACGATCGGGTCCTTAGCCATCGACTTGATCATATCCTCGGTAACAACTCCGGGAGCGGAAACACCGATAAAGATGTCTGCGCCCTTCATTGCATCGGCGAGTGAACCTCTGAGGTGATTTTTGTTTGTGAAGTCTGCGATATCCTGCTTAGCCGGCTTGAGGTCGTCACCGTCACAGATTATACCTTTACGGTCGCACATGATGATGTTGCCCATACCCATACTTGTGAAAAGCTTTGCGATCGCAACGCCTGCCGCACCTGCACCATTGAATACGGCTGTGCAGTCCTCAATCTTCTTGCCAACGAGCTTCAAAGCATTGATAATTCCCGCCGAACAGATAACTGCGGTGCCGTGCTGGTCATCATGGAAAATAGGAATATCGGCTTTTTCCTTGAGCTTTCTTTCAATCTCAAAGCATCTCGGAGCGGCGATATCCTCAAGGTTGATTCCGCCGAAGCTGCCGCAAAGCAGAGCAACGGTGTTTACAAATTCGTCAACATCCTGTGTTCTGATGCAAAGAGGGAAAGCGTCAACACCGCCGAACTCCTTGAAAAGAACGCACTTGCCCTCCATAACGGGCATACCTGCCTCGGGGCCTATATTGCCGAGACCGAGAACAGCCGAACCGTCGGTGATAACGGCAACGAGATTTGAACGGCGTGTAAGCTCATAGCTCTTATTGATGTCCTTCTGAATTTCAAGACACGGCTGAGCAACGCCGGGTGTGTAAGCAAGCGAAAGGGCATCCTTGTTATCGACCTTTGCTCTTGCGATTACTTCTATCTTACCCTTCCACTCATAATGAAGTCTCAGGGATTCCTTTGCATAATCCATTATAATTGTCCTCCGATCAAATTATTTTATTTCTCCCACGGGAATACATAGTTAAGCTTGAGGTCATCACGAACCTTGTTCATTTCAGCCTGAACGGATTCGTTTATCGGCACGCCGGAATCCTTTCTCTGAAGCCAAACGTTGTACTCCTTCTCGCCTGCCGAGAATATGTGGTCATGACCCGGTGCCTTCTTGGAAGCACGAACGGAGCGAATGATCTCGCCCGCCTTTTTCCTTGTCTGCTCCTCGCCGAGGAAGTGATCCGTATCAATAGCTATAAAGAAATGGCCGAGATGATAAGGTACAAGATTGCCGTTTTCGTCCTTGCCGTCAAGCATCTTGCCGTAGTTACCGTCCTGGAGAGCAGCCGAAAGAAGCTCGATAACCATAGCGTAGCCGTAGCCCTTGTATCCGCCGAGAGCCTCGCCGATACCGCCGAGGGTCGTCAAAGCGGCTGTTCCGTTACGAATCTTTTTGAGAGCTTCGCCTGCGTCGCCCTCAACGGGATTGCCGTCGATATCAATAACTGTGCCCGGGTGAACAGGCTCGTCAATTCTTGCATAATACTCAATCTTGCCGTTCTGCGTAATTGATGTTGCGCAGTCGATAACAAAATTAAAATCCTCATCGGTCGGAATACCGATCGTGAGCGGGTTTGTTCCGAACATACCCTCAACGCCGAAGGTCGGAGCAACAGACGGACGGGCATTTGTACCCGTGATACCGATACAGCCTGCCTTCGCAGCCATTGACGCATAGTAGCCCGCAATACCGTAGTGGCAGGAATTACGAACGGCAACCATGCCCATACCGTATTCTTTAGCCTTTTTGATTGCCATTTCCATCGACTTGTAGCCGATGACCTGACCCATACCGTCATGGCCGTCAACAACAGCCGTTGTCGGGGTTTCTTTAATAATCTCAAAATTCGTGACAGGATTCTGAATTCCCGCTTCGATTCGGTCGATATAAATCGGCTTGAAGCGGTTGCAGCCGTGGGATTCAATTCCTCGTCTGTCCGATTCAAGGATAACGTCAACGACGATCTCGCAGTCCTCGGCAGGAACACCTACGCCCTTAAATGCATCAACCATAAAATCATGCAATGTTTTCCAATCACAAACAACTTTGCCCATAATAAAACCTCCTATGTAAAATAAATAATTTATAAATTAAGATTGATCTTTATCAATCAAAATCGTCCTCCTGCGCCCAGTTGCGCGAACGCTCAACGGCACGCTTCCAATCCTCGCAGAGCTTATCCCTGACCTTCTTGTCCATTTTCGGAATAAATACCCTTTCAACCTCACGGTTCTTTTCTATCTCCTCGGGCGTTTTCCACATTCCTACGCAGAGACCTGCGAGATAAGCCGCGCCGAGTGCCGTTGTTTCGACTGTCTTGGGTCTGTTGACAACCGTTCTGATGAGATCCGCCTGAATCTGCATCATAATATTGCTTACGCTTGCGCCGCCGTCAACTCGGAGCTCGGAAAGAATTATATTTGAATCCTTCGTCATGGCTCGGAGAAGGTCGGTCATCTGGAAGCATATTGATTCAAGAACGGCACGACAGAAATGCGCGCGGTTAACACCTCTTGTAAGTCCTACAATAGTTCCTCGGGCATACATATCCCAGTAAGGTGCGCCGAGACCGGTGAAAGCCGGAACAAGGAACATTCCGTTTGCGTTCTCAACACTTTCGGCAAGCTCGTCAACACGGGGCGCCGTATCGACCATGTGAAGCTCGTCTCTGAGCCACTTAATAACCGAGCCTGCGTTGAAGGCACTGCCCTCGATTGAATATGTAGTCTTACCGTTGATGCTCCATGCAACGCCGGTAAGAAGATTGTTTTCCGAACGGACTCGCTTTTCGCCGGTGTTCATGAGCAGGAAGCAGCCGGTTCCGTATGTATTCTTCGCCTGACCGGGATTGAAGCAGGCCTGACCGAACAATGCAGCCGGCTGATCACCGATCGCACCGCAGATGGGAACACCCTCAAGCTCCTCAATACCGATAATTCCGGGGGCAACTGTGCCGTAGATCTTGCTCGATTCAACAGGCTCGGGAAGCATACACATAGGTACGCCGAGCTTTTCGCAAAGGAACTCGTCCCACTGAAGCTTGTCAACGTCAAAAAGCATCGTTCTTGAAGCGTTTGAATAGTCCGTGACGTGAACCTTGCCGCCTGTAAGGTTCCAAATGAGCCATGTCTCGACCGTTCCGAAAAGAAGCTCGCCGTTCTCGGCTCTCTCTCTTGCACCCTCGACATTATCAAGGATCCACTTTATTTTTGTTCCCGAAAAATAAGCGTCAATAAGAAGTCCGGTGTGCTCACGGATATAGTCGCCGAGTCCCTCCTCCTTGAGCTGTTCGCAAAGCTCGGCGGTACGGCGGCACTGCCAAACGATGGCATTGTATATCGGCTTACCCGTCTCCTTATCCCATATAATTGTTGTCTCACGCTGATTTGTTATACCTATTCCCGCGATTTCCTTAACATCAAAATCACCTGAATTGATAACGGTTGAAATTGAATGCATCTGACTGTAGAGAATATCCATCGGGTCATGCTCAACCCAGCCCGACTTCGGATATATCTGCTCAAATTCATTCTGTGCCTTGGAAACAATGCGTCCGCGCTTGTCAAATACTATTGCACGGGAACTCGTTGTTCCCTGGTCAAGTGCTAAAACATACATAAAATTTTCCTCCCTATATAATTAAGGCACTGCCGCACCGATTGCGGTTCACGCCTTGCTTGAATCTTTACCCTGCTGCGCAATTTGCACGACTCAATTTGTGCGGGATTGCTAAAAAAAGAACGGAAAAACAAACTGTTTCGAAAAACAGCCGATTTTCCGTTCATTGAATACGTTTCATATAATAACCGCCGCCCATTTTCAGGCATTTGCACTAAACGTGCAGTGTTGCCTTAATCAATAATATTGTACCTTATTTTTTCTGAAAAGTCAACACTGTTTATCCTCCCAATATATAAATAAATGTATAAATTCAACAAAAATTCACAGTTTTCGGCTTGCTTCTGAAACTGTTAAAAATCATATATCCAGCCGTTTGTTTTTTTGACGGATAAAAAGCTTTTCTTTGTCACCAACCTTCCTCTTTTCCATACAATGTTAGTGTAAGACGAAAGGAGGTCAGAAACATGGGTTGCTGCAATAACTGGATCCTTATTCTCATAATTATCCTCTTATTCTCAGAGTGCGGTTGCGGCTGTGGCTGCGGAAACAACGGCACATCGTTCCTCAACAACAACGGTTGCGGTTGCTGACATTAGCTGAGAAAGACGCCTGCGGACAGATGCTCGCAGGCGTCGTCTTTCTGCATTATTGTTAAATTTTTAATTAGTTCCGTTTCTATTGAATTTGTCATTTTTTCATAGTATAATACATTAGTATATATGAAAAAAGGTGGATTACTTTGAAAAACGGTGCAAAAAATAAATTTAACAAAAAATCGCTCATTGCCGTAATACTTTGTGCCGTCATTGTTTTCGGCATTGTTTCATATGACTTTATAAGCGACAGAAGCTCATGTGAAAAGACGGGCGTTGCCATGGGTACGGTCGTCACTTTCAATCTTTACGGCTTCGGTGCAAAAAATGACCTCGATAAAATCGAAACCGAGATCAACGGTCTCGAAAATTCCGTTCTAAGCTGGAGAAAAAAAGGCTCCGACGTTTACAGAATCAACGAAAGTGCAGGTTCTTCTGTTTCCGTTTCTCCTGATACAGCCAAAATCATCGGGCAGTGTATCGACATCTCGGACGATTGCGGCGGCGTTTTTGACATAACAATCGGCAACGTTACAAAGCTTTGGGATTTCGGCGGCAATAATCAGCGTCTGCCCTCCGATGATGAAATCAAGACAGCACTCGGCAGTGTCGGCTACAAAAATGTTTCAATCTCGGGCAACGCAGTTCGGATAAATAAAGGTCAGTCGCTCGACCTCGGCGCAGTCGGCAAGGGCTTCGCTTGCGACAAGATAAAGGATCTGCTCACGAAGGGCAGAACAAAATCAGCAGTTGTTTCGGTCGGCGGCAGTCTGCTTATCTACGGCAACAGAACATTCCCCATCGGCATAGTCAATCCCGATAACGACAAGCAGTCAATGGGAACCCTGAAGCTCAAGGACACCTGCGTTTCAACCTCAGGCAATTATGAGAAATACTTTGAGAAGGACGGCAAGCGATATCATCACATTCTCAACGCAACGACGGGCTACCCTGCGACAAGCGAATTCAAGAGCGTTACCGTAGTTTGCAGCTCGGGACTTCTCAGCGACGCTCTTTCGACGGTATGCTATATTGCAGGATATCGCAAAAGCGTCGATATCCTCAAGGAATACGATGCCGAGGCGGTTTTTATATTCAATAACAACGCGGTCAAGGTCACCGATGGACTTGCGGACAAGTTCACGGTAACCGACGACAGCTACACTCTTGACAAATGAAGCTATTTAAACGAACGGATTTAATTATAATACTTGTTGTGCTTCTTTCGGCGGCGGCGATATCCATTCCGAGATTTTTGAACTCGGACAAATTGACCGCAGATATTTACGTCGGCGGCAAGCTTGAAGAAACAATCGACCTTTCGGCTGTTGAGAAAGAATACATAATCTCTCCGAGCAGCGACCCGAAAGTTGAGATAACCGTCGGCAAGGGCGAAATATATTTTTCACATGCCGAATGTAAGGACAAGCTTTGCGTCAAAAGCGGAAAGCTGACCTCCGGCGGTGAAACGGCAGCATGTCTTCCGGCGAGGGTCGTTATCTCGGTCAAATCGAACAAAAACAAAACAGATATAATGACTTATTGATATGAAAAACAAAAATCTGACAATAAAAATAGCCGTGACGGGCATGATGTGTGCGCTTGCGCTTGCACTCTCCTACCTTGAAACGCTTATCCCCGCCTATCCGGGATTTCCTCCCGGAGCGAAGCCCGGTCTTTCCAACATCGTAACGATGTTCATGGCAAGCTGTGCAGGGTCGGGATACGCATTTTTCATAACGATAATCAAGGGACTTTTCGCAGGCGTCACAAGAGGAATGACGGCTATGCTGATGAGCCTTTCGGGCGGAATTCTCAGCACTGCGGCGGCGTGCCTCCTTTTCGGATTTTGTAAGAACAAATTAGGATATATCGGCATCGGAATCATCTGTGCCGTTTGTCACAATATCGGCCAGCTTGCGGCGGCATGTATCATTTCCGGTACGGCTTCGCTCATCGTAGGCTACGGGCCGCTGTTGTTAATATTCGCGATCGTGACGGGCTTTCTCACCGGAACGATTCTCAAGGCGGTTATGCCTCCGTTGGAGAAAATCGCAAAATTTAAAAATTAAATGGGAAATTCCCATACAGCAAAGGGGTTGAACAAATGGGTAAAATTCACGTGGACGGAGTTATCTCGGCAGTCAAAAAGGTTCGCGGCGGTGTCAAGCTTGACCATCACAAGAACACGGCAGGCTGTGAGGTAGTTCGTATTCCCGTCCCGAAGCAGGTAGTTTTGCCTATGCAGCAGCACATCGGCGCTCCGTGTACTCCGACTGTCAAGGTCGGCGATACCGTTGCGGTCGGTCAGGTGATCGGAGACAGCGATAAATTTGTCAGTGCACCGATTCACGCATCTATTTCAGGTACTGTAACTGCAATCGGAAACGTTAAGCTTCCGAACGGAACCATGGTTCAGGGAGTTACGATTGAATCGGACGGTGAGATGAGACTTTACGAAGGACTCAAGGCTCCCGAGGTCAACACAAAGGAGGAGCTTTGCAAGGCAATCAGGGATTCGGGTCTTGTCGGTCTCGGCGGCGCAGGCTTCCCGACTCATGTTAAGCTCAATGTTCCGGCAGATAAGAATATTGATACTCTTATCATCAATGCCGCAGAATGTGAGCCGTACATAACGGTTGACTACCGTGAATGTATTGACAATTCATGGGATATCTGTTCCGGTATCAAAACCGTTAAAGAGCTTCTCAACATTCCGAATGTCGTTATAGCGGTCGAGGATAACAAACCCGACGCTTTCGAGATTCTTCATCAGATCGTTGATAAAGACTCGGGATCGGACAGCTCAATCAAAATCATGCAGCTCAAATCCGTTTATCCTCAGGGCGCAGAAAAAATGATGGTTCAGTCGGCAACCGGCCGTCAGGTTCCTCCCGGTAAGCTTCCGGCAGACGTCGGCTGTATCGTTATGAACGTCACTTCAATCGCGTTCGTCGCCCGTTATCTCAAAACAGGCAAGCCGCTTGTCAGCCGTTCAATGACCGTTGACGGCATGGCTATCGCCGAACCGAAGAATGTTCGTGTTCCTATCGGCACAAGCTTTGCCGATGTCGTTGAATTCTGCGGCGGATTCAAAGAGGATCCCGTTAAAATTATCGCAGGCGGTCCGATGATGGGTATGGCAATCACCGATATAAATTACCCGATTTCAAAGAGCAACAATGCTCTGCTTGCTTTCTCGGCTAAGGACGCAAAGATTTTCAGAGAAACGGACTGTATCCGCTGCGGTCGCTGTGCAGCCGCCTGTCCGATGAGTCTTGTCCCGACCAAAATTGTCCGTGACTCAAAGGCTAAGGACGTTGACGCTCTGACCAAGGACGGCGTTATGGTCTGCATGGAATGCGGAAGCTGCGCATATTCATGCCCTGCAAAGAAGCCGCTCGTCCAGCATATGAGACTTGCAAAATCAATCATCAGAGAGGCAGGTGCAAAGAAATGACATTAAAAAACAAACTCGTTGTCAGCGCATCTCCTCACGACCGCAGTCCGAGGACTGTAAGAAGTCTGATGCTTGACGTTATTATCGCACTTATTCCGGCGCTTATCGCTTCGATTATCTTCTACGGCCCGAGAGCGCTGCTCATTGAATGTGTCAGCGTTGCGACCTGCGTAATATTTGAATACATCACCAGAATCGTATTCAAGCGCAGTCAGTCTATCGGTGACCTCAGCGCAGTTATCACAGGACTTTTGCTTGCTTTCAACCTTCCGGTTTCCATTCCGCTTTGGATGGTGGTTATCGGCTCGCTCGTTGCGATAGTTGTTGTAAAGCAGTTCTTCGGCGGCATCGGTCAGAACTTTGTCAATCCTGCTCTTGCCGGACGTATTGTTCTTCTGACCTCGTTCCCTGTTGCGATGTCAACATGGACTCAGCCGCTCACATGGACTATGTCAAAGCTTGACGGCATCACCTCCGCTTCTCCCCTCTCGTCTATTCATGAGATGACTTCGGGCGGTGCGGCTCCCGACGTTTCACTCGTTGAAATGCTCATCGGCTGGCGAGCCGGCTGTCTCGGTGAAACCTGCGCCGTTGCGCTTCTCCTCGGCGGCATCTATCTTGTTGTCCGTAAGGTCATCTCGCCGACAATCCCTCTTACATATATCGGCACGGTTGCCGTTATTATGCTCATCGCGGGCAAGGGCGATTTCCGCTTTGTTGCATATGAGCTTCTCGGCGGCGGACTTATGCTCGGCGCAATCTTCATGGCAACGGATTACACAACCTCACCGATTACATTTAAGGGCAAGATAATCTTCGGTATAGGCTGCGGTCTTATTACTTCAATAATCCGAATTTTCGGCAATCTTCCGGAGGGCGTTTCCTATTCGATAATCATCATGAATATTCTTGTTCCGCTGATTGAAAACGTTACGCTTCCCAAGCCGTTCGGCACTCCAAAAAAAGAAAAGAAGGAGGCTGAGGCAAAATGAAAAAACAAATCATAATTCCTACGGTTGCGCTCTTTATTATCTGCCTTGTCGCAACAACCTTGCTTGCGCTGGCAAATAACGTAACCGCTCCGATAATCGAAAAAAACTCAGCAGAATCCGAGGCTCAGTCCCGTATGGAGGTTCTTGCGGATGCAAAGAGCTTCGAGGACAAGACTTTTGACGGCATAAGCTACGCAGTCGGTCTTGACGGCAGTAAGCAGACGGTCGGCATGGTTTTCACAACAACGTCAAAGAGCTACGGCGGCGACCTTATTGTTATGACAGGCGTTGACAATGAAGGCAAGGTTACGGGAATTCAAATTCTCTCAATCAGCGACACTGCAGGCCTTGGTATGAAAGCACAGACAGATTCCTTCAAGTCTCAATTCAAGGGTCTTGTTGACGGAATCAAGGTTGCCAAGAACAGCGCAGACCACGACAATAACGAGATCCTCGCTCTCACGGGCGCAACGATTACGTCCAATGCCGTAACTACGGCGGTCAACGAGGCTCTTGCAAACTACAAAACCATTACAGAAAACGGAGGTGCTAACTGATGGCTGAAAAGAAATCCTTAGGCAAGGAGCTTACCAAGGGTTTTATCATTGAAAACCCTGTTCTTCGCCTTGTACTCGGCACCTGCCCCACCCTCGCCACAACGACCTCTGTTTCAAGTGCGATCGGCATGGGCATTTCGGCTTCAATCGTTCTCATATGTTCGAACATTGTTATTTCGGCTTTGAGAAAGGTTATTCCGCAGAAGGTTCGTATTCCGGCATACATCGTTATCATCGCTTCGTTTGTTACGATAGTTCAGATGCTCGTCAAAGCATTTGTTCCCGTGCTCGATGAACAGCTCGGCGTTTATCTTCCTCTTATCGTTGTTAACTGTATCATTCTCGGCAGAGCGGAAGCATTCGCAAGCAAAAACGGTGTGCTCGCTTCAGCGGTTGACGGTCTCGGAATGGGAATCGGCTTCACAGGCGCGCTCTTTGTCATGGGCACCATCCGTGAGATTCTCGGTGCCGGCACATTTCTCAACGGAATCAGCGACCTCATTGGGGGCAGCTTCAACGGTTTCTCAATCCCCTTCCTAAACGAAAACCCGATGCTTATATTTATTCTCGCTCCCGGCGGATTCTTTGTATTCGGCATGGTAATGGCTCTTGCAAATAAAATTGCCGAGTCAAAGGGCAAACCCAAGGCTGTGCTCCACGGCTGCGAAAACTGCCCGATGGCTAAATCCTGCTCTATCAGAGACACTCACGAAAGCTGTGAAGAGAAGAAGGAGGCTGAAGCATAATGGAAATGACAAAAGGCCTTTTGAGCATATTGCTCACAATGATTCTCACTCAAAACTTCGTTCTTTCACGATTCCTCGGCATCTGCCCGTTCCTCGGCGTTTCAAAGAAGCTGAATACGGCGGTCGGCATGTCACTTGCCGTTATCTTCGTTATGGCTCTTTCGACAGCGGTTACATATCCTATAAACAAGTATCTGCTTGTCGCCAATAATCTTGAATATCTTCAGACGATCGTTTTCATTCTCGTCATCGCCGCACTCGTTCAGATGGTTGAGATTATTCTCAAGAAGTATATGCCGGCTCTTTACAATGCGCTCGGTATCTATCTTCCGCTTATCACAACGAACTGTGCGGTTCTCGGTGTTGTAACACTCAACGTTGACAACGGCTACAACTTTATGCAGTCACTTATCTGTGCTATCGGCGGCGGTGTCGGATTTATGATTGCCATGATCATGTTTGCAGGTGTTCGTTCAAGACTTGAATCCTGCGACATTCCGAAATTCCTTAAAGGTCTGCCCATCACACTTGTTGCCGCTTCGCTTGTTTCCCTTTCGTTCTTGGGCTTCGCAGGCGTTGTTGACAAGATCTTTGCATAAGGAGGCGCGAATATGAATCCTATTGTTTTAGCAATTCTGATCGTTTCGGTCATCGGACTCATTGCGGGTCTCGGACTTGCAGTTGCCTCCATCGTTATGGCTGTTCCCGTCGACAAGAAGGCGGAGGCTATCCGTGAATGTCTCCCCGGTGCAAACTGCGGCGCATGCGGCTTCTCCGGTTGTGACGGCTATGCGGCGGCTCTTTCAAAGGGAATTACGACAAACACTGCTCTCTGCGCCCCCGGAGGAAATGATGCTTCCAAGGCTATCGCAGAGGTTACCGGACTTTCGGCGGGCTCGGTTGCTCCCATGGCGGCGGTCGTCATGTGTCAGGGTTTCTGCGGCAAAGCCGAAACCAAGATGGAATACAACGGCGTAAGCTCATGCGAAATGGCAAAGCAGCTTTTCGGCGGCCCGAAGGAGTGTATCTACGGCTGTATCGGTCTCGGCGACTGCATGAATGCCTGTCAGTATGACGCAATTCACATCTGCGACGGCGTTGCAAGAATCAACCCCGTTATGTGTAAGGCCTGTAAGCAGTGCCTTAAAACCTGCCCGAATCACATAATTAAGATGATGCCCCTGCATGAGGCAAAGGCGGCAAACCTTTGCGTAAATCACGACAAGGGCGCAATCACACGCAAGGAATGTTCAAACGGCTGTATCGGCTGTATGAAGTGCGTTAAGGCGTGCGAATTCGGCGCAGTTGAGGTCAAGGACTTCTGCGCCAAGGTCGATTACAACAAGTGCACAGGCTGCGGCAAATGCACCGAAGCTTGTCCCGTTAAGTGTATCAACCTTATTACGCTTTAATAAGAGAATAATAGCAAAGCCCTCCGACAGCGGATTGTCCGTTATCGGAGGGCGTTTTTTTATAATGATTTAAAATTGCGAAGTTGGAGTAGTATATACATCAAACCGAAAAAATGCTTTAACCGCCAAAAGAAACAAAAGCCTGAACTTGAAGATTAGGTAAAGAAGCCGCTTTCTTTCAACGCAGGCGTATGTATATACGTCAAGTTGGAAAAAGCGGCTTATTTGCCTGATAATCGAGTTCAGGAGGGTTATTCGGCTTTGGTCTCGCAATAAATACAACGGTAAACCTTGTTTTCGCCGGTGCCTGTAAGCTTGAAAATATGCGGGAGTTCCTGCTCGGTGGTGGTTATGCAACGGGGATTTTTGCATTTGATGATATTTTTAAGCTGCTTGGGGAGGGAAACTTTTTTCTTCTCGACAAGCTTGCCGTCCTTGATGATATCAATGGTAACACCGGGGTCAACGTAGCCGAGAACATCAAGATCAACGTCGTAATCGGAGTCAATTTTAATGATGTCCTTTTTGCCAAGCTTACGGGACATTACATTTTTGATGATGGCAATGGAGCAATCAAGCTTATCAAGCTCGAGGAGATTGTAAATCTCCATACCTTTTCCCGCCTTAATATGGTCGATCACTATACCGTTTTTGATGGAATCTATGTTCATACTTCTACCTCCAGGAGCTTGAGAATGAGTGCCATTCTCATGTATTTTCCGTTGAGAACCTGCTTGAAATAGCATGCACGGGGATCTTTATCGACAGCAACGCTGATTTCGTTAACACGAGGCAGTGGATGAAGAATTGACAGATCGGGTTTTGCGTTTGCAAGCTTATCGGGAGTGAGAATATAGCTGTCCTTGAGTCGGAGATAATCCTCCTCGTTGAAAAATCGCTCTTTCTGAACTCGGGTCATATAGAGAACATCAAGCTCGGGCATAACCTTTTCAAGGTCGGTCGTCTGAATGTATTCAAGGTTTTTTGCCTTGATTACGTCATTCTTGACGTAGCTCGGAAGCTTTAATTCCTCTGGAGAAATAAGAACGAATCTTACGTTATTGTATCTTGCAAGAGCTTCAATGAGTGAATGAACGGTTCTGCCGAATTTGAGGTCGCCGCAGAAGCCTACAGTCAGGTTATCAAAGTGTCCCTTTTCACGGCTTATCGTGAGAAGATCGGCAAGAGTTTGTGTAGGGTGATTGTGTCCTCCGTCACCTGCGTTTATTACGGGAACAGACGCATTGAGAGAAGCGACATAGGGTGCGCCCTCCTTGGGGTGACGCATGGCAATTATATCGGCATAACAGGAAATAACCTTAACCGTATCGGCTACGCTTTCGCCCTTGACAGCCGAGCTTGATTTTGCGTCTGCCATTGAGAGAACGTTGCCGCCAAGCTCATACATAGCCGCCTCAAAGCTGAGCCTCGTACGTGTTGACGGTTCAAAAAAGAGCGTTGCAAGCTTTTTTCTGCGGCATGCATCCGCATATTTATCGGGGTTTGCGATTATATCATTTGCGCGGGCAATGAGTTCATCTATCTCTTCAACCGAAAGATCAAAAATACTTATAACGCTTCTCATTTTGTGCCTCCGATCCAGCTTTCATCGGACGGATTGTTTCTGAAAGCTATAAGTCTTTCAACATCCGTCGGTGCGATATATCCTTCCTGAGCCGCAATTTCGGCGATTACATCAAAATTTGTAAGGCTTACGTTTTTTACATCTGCCGCAGCAAGGCGGTCAAGACCCTTCTGCATGCCATAGGTGAAGATTGAAACAATTCCGAGCACTTCGGCACCGGCCTCTCGGAGGACATTTACGACCTCGATAACACTGCCGCCGGTTGAGATAAGATCCTCAACAACAACGACCTTCTGCCCTTTTTCAAGCTTACCCTCAATCTGATTTTTTCTACCGTGATCTTTAGCTCCCGAGCGAACATATCCCATCGGAAGTCCCATAATCTGAGCAGTGATGGCAGCGTGTGCGATACCTGCGGTCGAAGTTCCCATAAGAGCCTCAGCCTCCGGATAGAACTTTTTAACCGTCTTAGCAAGAGCTTCCTCAACGTGAGTACGAACCTCGGGGTAAGCGAGGGTAAGTCTGTTGTCGCAATAAACCGGGCTTTTGATGCCGCTTGCCCATGTGAACGGTTCATCGGGGCGGAAGAAAACCGCCTTAATTGAAAGAAGGTCTTTTGCAATCTGAATCTGAATGTCTGTCATAATATCTGCTCCTTAATCTACAAATTCGTTTATACATCTTTCGTATGCCGCAACGGGATCAGCCGCCGCAGTTATCGGACGACCGACTACAATGTAGTCCGAGCCGATTTTCTTTGCCTGTTCGGGGGTCATAACTCTGACCTGATCGCCCTTGTCACCGTCGGCAAAGCGAACACCCGGAGTTACTGTAAGAAATCCGCTGCCGCAGACCTCGTGCACCTTGCTCGACTCCAAGGGGGAACATACCACGCCGTCAAGTCCTGCAAGCTTTGCATTGTGGGCATAGTGCATAACAACCTTATCCATACTTTCGTTAATGAGAAGGTCGTTTTTCATTCTCTCCTCGCTCGTCGAGGTGAGCTGAGTTACGGCAATGAGCAGCGGCCTTGTCCCGTCGGGACGAGTGAGACCTTCAATTGCCGCTTCCATCATTGCGATAGTTCCGCCTGCGTGAAGATTTGTCATATCGACATCAAGCCTTGAAAGCACAGCCATTGATTTCTTCACCGTGTTCGGAATATCGTGAAGCTTGAGGTCAAGAAAGATCTTGTGTCCTCTCGCCTTTATCTCCCTTACGATATCGGGACCCTCGGCATAGAAAAGCTCCATTCCGATTTTAACAAACGGTTTTCTGCCCTTGAAATTGTCAAGAAAGGCCATTGTCTCCTCCCTGCTTGAAAAATCGCAGGCTACAATTACGTCCTTACCCATTGTGCGTACCTCCTATTATTTCGTTAAGATTATTTATTCCGTATTCTTCCATTGCTTTCGGAAGTGTTTCGATTATGTTCTTGCATGCAAACGGATCAACCAAATTTGCCGCACCGACCTCAACCGCCGTTGCTCCTGCGAGCATCATTTCAATTACATCGTCGGCACTTGAAACACCGCCCATTCCGATGACGGGAATTTTGACCGCCTGAGAGACCTGGTAAACCATTCTGACGGCTATCGGGAAAATTGCCGGCCCCGAAAAGCCTCCCATCACGTTTGCAATCACAGGTTTTCTGCGGCGAAGATCAATTCTCATTCCGAGCATTGTATTTATCAGGCTGATTCCGTCCGCTCCCGAATCCTCGCAAGCCTTGGCGATATCAACAATATTCGTTACATTTGGCGAAAGCTTCAGGATTACTGGCTTCGTCGTCACCGCCTTGACCGCTTTTGTAACCTCGGCAGCCGCTTTCGAATCAGTTCCGAAGCTCATTCCGCCGCCGTGTACGTTAGGGCAGGACACATTGACCTCAAGCCAGCCGACCTGCTCCTCTCTGTCGAGTTTTTCGCAGGTGTAAGCATAGTCATCAATCGAAAATCCGCTTACATTTGCCATTACAGGTTTGTTGAAGCATTTTTTAAGCTTCGGAAGTTCATCGCTTATAACCTTGTCAACGCCCGGATTCTGAAGACCGACGGCATTTATCATGCCTGCCGTGCACTCGGCGATTCTCGGCGTAGGATTGCCGAATCTCGGATCCTTTGTTGTTCCCTTGAACGAGAATGTACCGAGCATATTTATATCATAAAGCTCTGCAAATTCATAGCCGAAACCGAATGTACCCGAGGCAGGAATGACGGGATTATCAAGCTCAATTCCGCAAAGGTCAACCTTTGTTACCATACTATTTCCTCCCTTTCAAGAACAGGTCCGTCCTTACAAATTCGTTTGTTGCCGTATTTTGTTTTGCATGTGCAGCCCATACACGCCCCGAAGCCGCATCCCATGCGCTCTTCAAAGCTGTACTGTCCGCTTGTTTTTGCGACGCCTTCGATCGCTTTGAACATCGGCATCGGACCGCAGGTGTAAAAATAAGTATACTCCGCTTCTTTCAAAACATCTGTTACAAAGCCCTTTGTTCCGACGCTTCCGTCAACCGTTGTAACGTGAACTTCGGCGCCCGTCGCCTTGAACTCATCAATTCCGAACACTTCCTTTTCTGAGTTGAAGCCGAGTATCACTGTTACCTTTTTGCCTTCGGCAACCAGCTTCTTGCAAAGCATATACATCGGCGGAACGCCCGCTCCACCGCCTATAAGCACGGGTTTTTCGCCGCTTTTCGAAGTATCATAGCCGTTACCGAGACCGCTGAGAATGTCAAGCTCATCACCGACAGGCAGTTCGGACATCTTCTTCGTTCCGTTGCCGACAACCTTATATATTATCGAAAGCTTTCCTTCCTCGCAGTCGCAAACCGAAATCGGGCGACGGAGGAAAAATCCGTCAAGCTTTATATTTACGAACTGCCCCGGCTTTGTTATTGCCGAAGTGTCGCCTTCAAGCGACATGAAATATGTTTTTTCGGCAATTTTTTTGTTGCGTGTTATTTTCATCATTACCCGATTCATTCTTCATCCTCCCAAACAATTTTGCCGTTGCAAACCGTTTTCTTGCATTTACCGTATACCGTCATACCCTCAAAAGGTGTACTTCTTCCCATCGAAGCAAAATTCTCCGGATTTACCGTTTCCTTTTCATTGAGGTCATATACCGTGAAATTTGCCGGCTCCTTAATTTCAAAGCCGGTCTTAATGCCGAAACGCTCGGCAGGGTTAACACTCATTAGAGTCACGAGCTTATGCAAGCTGATAATTCCGCCCTTGACAAGCCTTGTGTAGAGAATCGGAAAAGCGGTTTCAAGTCCGACAATACCCATAGCGCTGTCCTTGAGTCCTTTTGATTTTTCCTCTGCGGAATGCGGAGCATGGTCGGTTGCAATCATGTCGATCGTTCCGTCGCATATACCCTCAATAAGAGCCTCTCTGTCCTCTGCACTTCTTAGAGGAGGATTCATCTTAAATCTGCCGTCCTCCTTGAGGTCGGCGTCGGTCATAACAAGATAGTGCGGAGCTGTTTCACAGGTAACATCAACGCCTCTGCGTTTTGCTTTACGAATGAGATCAACGCTTTCTTTGGTAGAGATATGACATACATGATATTTACAGCCTGTTTCCTCGGCGAGTCTCAGGTCACGCTCAATCTGCTTCCACTCGCTCTCGGAGCTGATGCCCTTATGACCGTGAGCTTTTGCATAGGCACCCTTATGAATATATCCGCCGTCCAAAAGACTGTTGTCCTCGCAATGGGCGACAATTATTTTTCCGAGCTTTTTTGCTTCAAGCATTGCCCGGCGCATCGTTTCTTCTGTCTGAATTCCGCTGCCGTCATCGGAAAAGGCAACCACCTTATCGGCAAGCGACTCCATATCGGAAAGCTCCGTGCCCTTCCTGCCTACGGTTATCGAACCGTAGGGAATGACGTTGATCGAAGCATCCCTTTCGATAATATCAAGCTGTTTTTCGAGGTGCTCTGCACTATCCGGCACGGGATAAAGATTCGGCATTGTGCAAACCGTTGTGTAACCGCTCTTTGCGGCGGCAAGTGAACCCGTTTTGATTGTCTCTTTATAAGAAAAACCCGGCTCTCGAAGATGAACATGAACATCTACGAAACCGGGAAAAATATGCTTATTTGTGAGATCATAGGAATGAGTATATTCGGCACAAAGCTTACAGCAAACACAAAGAACACGGCCTTCGGAAACAAATATATCCTGCTTCTGAAATCCCGAATCCGTATAGACCAATGCATTTTTCAAGATGTATTCCGTCATGAGAGCCTCCTGAATGAGCAATAAAAAAGAACCCTGTTGGGACAAGGTTCGTAAATCCGGACGCACAAAAACACGGGCTGTTACCCTACCGTCTCACTATTCAAAACCTTGTCGACATCTCTGTATCGCTCTTAAAGATTTCTTTTGATGTATAATACCACAACTACCCGATAAAGTCAACACCTTTTCGGAAAATAACACGGCGGAAACCGAAATTAACCGATTTCCGCCGTGATTTAATTTACTTCAGGAATTGAGCAATACTTTAGCTTGC
>ERZ773192.1489-NODE-1489-length-23236-cov-15.279410_pt1 | contig 23236 bp, 7 predicted proteins | sample MGYA00581010_ERZ773192 | MGnify/ENA primary metagenome ERZ773192 (study PRJEB29015, sample SAMEA2737741) | human gut metagenome | biome: human gut; feature: human-associated habitat; material: faeces | place: China | collected 2012 ...
CAGCTGAAAACGATCGTTGAAAAGTACGGGGAAAGCAGTATTGCTTCGACTTCGCACACTTTCTCAGGATTCAGCAAGTGGATCACACTTCCGCTGGGCTCCCCGAGCAACATCGGACATGCCTCTTCCTGCAACGCCGGCGGTATCAGCGGCCGCCACTGGGTGTTTGGTAAAGGTTTTGACGGCGCCGGCAAAATGGAACCGGATTACGCCAACCTGCGTTATTTGCTTCTCATCGGCCGTTCGATGGGCGCGGCTATGGGTGCGCTCCACACATTGAACATTGCTCGCGCAAACGGTGCCCGCGTGGTCTCCATCGATCCGAGAATGCCGGACATCTCCTACGGTGATGTGGATTGGGTTGGTATTCGTCCTTCGACGGACGCAGCTTTCGTAATGGGTCTCATCAACCGCATGATCCAGGACGGAACAGCCGACTTTGACTTTATTCAGAGGTTCACCAACGGCGCATATCTCGTCAGAGACAACGGCCGTCCGCTTACTCAGGCGGATGTCATCGAAGGAGGAGATAAAGCAAAGTACGTCGTTGCGAATGCTACCGGAGAACTTTCCTTCCGAGGCTTGAAGAAAAATGAAGACGGCGCTGTGGTCTTTGATGAAGATCCTGCTTTCAAGGCTGTGCTCGAAGGCGTCGCTCCGGTCAAACTGACTGACGGAACTACCATTCCTGTGAAGACTGCATATGAAGTGGTTAAAGAAACTGCCGCTCCATACACACCGGAAAAAGTCTATGAAATCACCGGTGTTGAACCCGGCATCCTGCTTCGTATTGCGAAGGAGTTCACGAATCTTAAGGGCGTGATTGACGACGGCTGGTATACCTCTAAGAACGGAACAGACGTCCAACTTTACCAGCTGATCTGCATAGCCAATGCGATGAACGGTAATATTGACATTCCGGGAGGTTTAGTTGTCACAGCCGGTGCGGGCTTCAGCGTTCCGAGCGTTTCTGCTGGAAAAGGTCCCAACGGAGAAAAATGGCAGATGGCTAAGGAAAAACGCATCGATAAGATCGTTTATCCCGAAGCATCTGCAACTTTCAAAGTTGCACTGCAGGCTGCTGTAACCGGCAAACCTTACCCGATCAAAGGCGTTTTCTTTGTCGGAACAACCATGTTCCAACGTGAAGCCAATTCTCAGGAATTGGCCGAACAGCTTAAGAAGCTCGAACTCTGTGTGGTTCAGGATGTTCTTCCGCAGGAACTCGTGGACTATGCCGACTACGTACTGCCGGCCACCTACTTCATGGAAAGAAAAGAGATGGCAGGCGTCAAATGGGCGCTTAACGGATCCATTTATCTTTCCGATCCGGGTCTCACACCGCCCAAAGGCTGTGAGGCACGTCATGATGTGTGGATTCTGCTGGAGATTTTGAGAAGAGCCTTCCCGGAAAAAGCCGAACGTGTCGGATACAAAGAATGCAAGACGGCCGAAGAATTCAATAAATATTTTGATGCTTTTACCGACAAAGGTTTCAACAAGTTCCTTGCCAAGTGCGAAAGCCAGAAACCCGGCTGGGCCGAAAAGATCAAAAAGGATATCGAGACTCAGGGCTGGCAACGTAAAGCTGCTTAGCCATTATCTCAAATTTTAACGAACTATTGATACTTATAGTTCTGGCAATTACACTGAAGGCGAAGCAGAAGGTGCCCTCTTTGGAACTTTCAACAACAAAGGAACTATGACTGTATATTTCCCAACAACAGGTACAGCTAACAAAACGAATCCAGATTACAACAAGGCTCACGTTAATTTTACTGCTGATCAAGTAGATGGTACTGTAAATGTACAGAAATTTGGCAAAGTAAATTACGGAAACCAAGTTGAGGATGCTATTGCCGAAGGTAATACATACCTTAGCCAAAGCGCAGCCAAGCCATCTTATTGTGGCACTGGAACATCATATTATCAGTCTGTACTTCCAGCAGAAAACGCTAGCCAACCAGCTAACCTTCGAATTGACTACAAGTTGACAGCAACAGATGGTTCTGGCGAGGAGATCAACGTAAAGAATGCAACAGTAACCGTTCCTGCTAAATATACAGCATGGAAACATGGTTATGCATATACCTATATCTTTAAGATTTCAGAAAACACCAACGGAACAACAGGTAAACCAGGATCTGATGACACAGGTTTAACTGCAATCAGCTTCGACGCAGTTGTTCTTGATGATGAAGTAACAGGAAAGCAGGAGACAATCACTACTGTTTCTGATCCTTCTATTACAACTTATGGATTTAAGGCTGGTAAGGTAACAACTGGCAAGGATGAGTATGAAACAGGAACTGATATCTATGCTACTGCATTTGTTCCAGCATATACAGAAGAAAATGTCAAACATGATGCAACAACTGCTGCACCTCAGGCATTGTACACTGTAACTATCGAACCAGGAGCAGCCCAGACTATTAATGAGACTAGCATTGCCAATGCACTTACTAAGCAACCGGATCAAACAAACGGTAACACATGGACAATTACCGATGCAAACAATAAGAAGATGACAATCACAAAGGTAACAACAGGAACTGAGAATGTTACATCTGTTCCAACCGAAGATGGTCGTAACCTTGAAGTTAACGCCCTCAAGTGGACAGGTACAACAAATATCTACGCTGTTGAATATACTTACGGAGATAACAACGCCAAGAAGGCATACAAGATTGTTATCGTTAAGTAACAAAATACTTTTTGCCCCCAAACCCTGGGAGCAAAACAATACTATTAAGGCCGGACGGGGTTGAATGTTCCCTGCCCGGCTCCTATGATAAAAAGCAAGAAGAAAATGAAATTATATCGCATCCTGATCATACCATTCATGGCTCTATGTCTTTTTTCCTGCGCTGGATCTGGGCAGGAAGAACCGGATGTGCCTACTCAACCGGAAGAACCGAAGGGAGTAAGTATCTCTTTCGGAGGAAATAGCGGAACATGGCAAGATGCACCTACTACCCGTGCTAATAAAGAAACAGGACTGGAAACTATTTCCAAAACCTTCAAAGTATGGGGATATAAAACCACAGGAGGAAATTACACCAGCGGATTCGACCAGTCCCAAAACGTAATGGATGGATATACCGTCAACTGGACGCAACAAACCGCCAATACTACCTCCAGCAATACTGCCGATTGGGAATACGTGGGTATCGCTAATCAAACTATCAAATACTGGGACTATTCCGCTACCAGCTATCGCTTCTTCGCCTATAGCATCCCGACAGCAGCCGGTAACAGTTCAGACCCATCTTTCCAGGAACCTACATCGATAGAAGGTTCCACAGCAAAATATGCATCCTTCTCTATCCCATTCACTTACAATAAGGATGCCACCACAGTTACCACCCCATATATCTCAGACCTCTGGCTGTCAGACAACCAGAACTTCGAAAACAAAAAATACGGGGCATGCGTAAAACTCACCTTTGCTCCTATTATCACAAAGGTAAGATTCAAATTCAATTATCTGAAAGATACCAAAATCTCTATCACCGATATTGTTTTCAAAAATATAAACGATAAACCTTCACCTACAAAGGGAAATATCATAGTCAGCTACCCTATTACAGGAACAGGAACCAAAGCTTCTTATAAATGGGTAACTCCAGAAACAGGAACAGAAACTGAGCTCATCAAATTCACCATTCCCTACGAGGAAGAAGCAGATTTGAATCATCAGGCTACAGAAAGAAAGAAATGGTATTACGTTCCACCATTGGGAGACAGTAACAAACCGCAGGGCGCTTACATCATCAGCGCCACCATAGACGGAAAGAAATCTACAGCCACCATTCCGGCAGAATATATGCAATGGAAGGCAGGCTACCAATATACATACATCTTTAAAATAACAGTAGCAGGACCCAACATTGCCTTCACCAATATGCAGGTGGAGAAATGGGTGGAAACTCCTATTAAAAATAATGGCGGTACCGAAGACTGGTAACGCCCCACATGACTCATTATGAAGAATAAAAAACAGATGATACCCCTCTTTGCCTTCCTCGCAAGTCTCACTGCCTGCGAAAGCAACGACCTGCCTATCCAGCACGCCGACAGTTACCGATATATCACCTTTGCTGCACGGACACAAAAGATGACGACACGGGCGGATGACAGATATGAAAGCTATGATCCGGTTCTGCAAATGCACCCACAAAACATGGGTGTCTTCGGCTATTACAACTTTGCCACTCATAGCTTTGAAACAACTGGTACAGAGACAGGAGGCAAAAACCACGCCATCTTCGACAATATCCTGGTAGATTACAATACATCGACCAAGACCTGGAGCACAAAGGAAGAAAAGCGATGGGATGCTTACCCAAACAGCAACTTCGACTTCTTCGGATATATGCCGCATTCTACTGAAGCAACCCTCAGTAAGCCATCGGCAACAGAAAGTACCTATCTCCTGACGATTCCTTTCTCCATGCCAACCATAAATGGCAACCCATCCCCTATCCTTGCTCAAAAAGATTTAGGACAGGCGCCAATCATCTGCGCCAAACCGGAACATAAGGGAAGTACAACGGCAGGAGGTTCGGATACAACCTTTGGACGAGTAGTTACTTTCCTCTTCGACCAGACGTTGACGGGCTATAACCTCAACTTCCAACTGGACCAGAAGATGAATGCCATCCGCTACTTCCGCATCAAGGGAGTCAAGATTTACGGCAAAGGTCTGGCATCGGGAGGCGACGTAAGCCGCAGCTATACCTGGAGTAACAATGAATGGACGGCAAAAGCCATCCAATGGAGCAAACTGAACAAGGTAAATATAACAGAAGAAAACGCCATCCAGCTGGCAAAGGATAAAAATTCAGAAACCCCATTTACTCCGGTAGCCAACGAATCTATGGATATTGACGACAGTAAGTATCACCGTTGGGGCACCACCTTCTATGCCATCGCCGATGCCTCTTTCGTACCCACCATTGCCGTCACCTACGATGTAATCCTGAAGGATGAAAAGGGAGAAACGGTTACCCGTAAGGACGTAACCTCTACCATCATCCTGGGAAATAAATATTTCGAAACACTCAATCCTGCCCAAACGGCAGCGATTTACAACATCAATATACTCATCCAGCCAAGATACCTCTATGTACTGGCTGACCAGGATGCCTATACGGGGCATCTCCTGATACAGTAATAACAGAATACCCTCATGACCTATACCACGAAGAAACATAAGAACAAAGAAAAAAGAATCGCTTATAAATGAAGACTCATGAAAAAGCAACAAGATAACAATACACAAAACAAAAAATTCAGAATACTTCTTGGCATTCTGACCCTATGGCTCATGTGTGGACAAACCTTATGGGCTCAGACAACAAACAAATACTATTCCATAGATATCTATGCCGATAGCTATGCAGGGGGTGATGGAAGCAAGACCAATCCATACGAGATTGCTACGGCAGAACAGCTCGCCAAACTGGCACGTGATGTAAACAATGGTAACACATTTCGTGGCAAATACTTTAAGCTTACTGCCGATATCGACCTGAGTGGCGGTATCTGGATGCCAATCGGTAAATACTACAACTACGGCAATGTCAACAACCGTTTGTTTTTCGGAAAGTTTGATGGCAATGGTCATGTCATCAAAAATATGCATATACAATGGGAAGATGCCGATGACAATGCCAAGAGTGTATGGGGACTTTTCTCAACACTCCAAGGTGAAAGCAGCACTAACCTTACTACCGTAACAAACCTCATCATCGAGAATGCTACGGTAGAAAAGAAACGAGGATTCAAACCTATTGGTCCCGATTATTACGTGGGCGTAGTAGCTGGTGAGATATATCCAAATACAGAACTTAGCAACATCATTATCCATGGCTCTGAAATTACGGATAACGACGAAACCTATGAGCTCAACAGGGAAACCAAGATTGGCGGTATAGCGGGAAACGTTCAGAACGAAGGTACTTACAGAATCTTCAACATCGCTGCTGATACAAAGATTAACATGCTGAAGAATACTTCTGTTTTTAACGATAAGGTATACATTGCCCAAGGTTTCGGTCGCTTTAGCTACGACATGAAGGGAGAAGGTTCTACTATCGAGCCTACTAATATCTACATCTATGGCAAGGAATTCAATATTGATAATTCAAGAGCAGACATCAAGAAAGGTGGCATAACTGCTGAGTGCAAAACCGAAGGGACGACTACGAGTTATCGTTCAACATGGTATTACGCCCTTAACGTTGCAGGAGGTAAAAACTTAGGCTCTCAGAAAGACTTTACAACCTTTGCAAACGACTTTGTGGACAAAGCCAACAAATTAATCACTACCAAGAGCCTTGAAGAAGATAAGCTCAACTGGAGCTATACTTCTGGTACAGGCTTTAACTTCGGTTCAACAAAACTGACAGTGAAGCGTGGCTATAATACTATCATCACAGCAGAAACTGTTAAAGGTAATGCAGGAAACGAGAAATATTTCTGGTATACATCTACAGACAAGAAGAATTGGACTCTACAGAACGAGAACAATCCATATAACAATTTCAGCATCTCGCTCACAGACTTCGACCAGTATGTTTATGCAGTATTGAAAGATGGCAGTTCGCAATCGGGAGTGGCAAAGATTGAAGCAAGAAAAGTGAATGCTGTGATGAAGCACAAAGAGAATACAATCTACATTGACATAAATAATAATATTTGGGACAACAACGATAATCTTGATATCAAATATTCGTGGGTAAAGAATGATGATGTAGAAGTAAGCACAGAGCCTACTTTCGACAAGTCATCTCTAGGCTCTACCGACAAGCTGAGCTGTCATGTGATAGTAACAACCAAAGACGGAGTTGAGCTATTAAACAAATGGTTGGTTTATACCAAGAGCGTGGTATATCTATGCCCTGCTGGCGCTACTGGAACAACAGCTGAAGGAAAGACTATATCATACAATGCCGGAAACGACAGTAATGACGGTCAATCTCCAGAGACTGCAGTAAGGACATGGAAGGGCGCATATTCCAAGTTGGAAAAGCAAGGATCATGGGACGACAACACCATCGTGCTGATGGGAATGAGTGACAAAGATGTTACCAACAACGGTAACGACGGCTTCACATCTGTAACTTTCAATACAAGTTCTGATTGGGAGAGAGAAAAAGCCGAATCTCCTTTCTTCAGAAACACAACCATTACTGGAAGTTGGGATGGCGTTAACTACAAGGGTATAATTGAGATGTATGGTGGTCATGATCGGAACCATAGTTTACCGATTTATGGAGATACCCGTTTCCAATATCTCACCTTCAATCGCAATAATAATAATGAAAATTACGATATTCTGTACTGCCAATTCTACAATCTGGAGATGGGCGAAGGCATACAGATGACAAACTATAAAAATATGTTCTCAGGTGATGGTACTATCAAGGGAGCTGTATCTACATCTTTCCAGATTTTTGGTGGTTTCATGGATGATAATCGCTTTTCACCATTATCAACAGAAGGCAACCTCAAGAAGATGGATGATGCTCTACCACATGGACGTGAAGGCTTCAAGATAAAGATCAAATCGGGACACTACTCTTCAATTTGTGTTGGTGGACGACAGACTGTGGAAAACAGAAATGGTGTGATGGGTAGCCCTAACATGCCTATCAAGTGTACTATTGATGTAGATATTGATCGTAAATTTAATAATAATCACAATGAAAACAATTCTACCCTTGACGTTGCCATAGTTCTTGCAGGCAACCATGAGGGAGCTATGGTTGGCGATGTAGACATCATCATCAAAAGTGGAAAGATAGGACGTGTGGTTAATGGTTCTTTGGGTGCAAGACGAGAAACAATAAATAACAATGTACATTACAATGCACCTTACAACACCTATATGGGACGCGCCAACATCTTGATAGACCCGGCACAATCAGAAAGTAACAATAAGAATACGGATGTCAATAGCCGTGTAGAGATTACAGAGATTTACGGTGGTAGTACAGGACGTGGTTTTCAGGATCGTGAATGGGTAGAGAATCCTTTCTATGGCTATAGCTCCATTACCATCAAGGGTGGTACCTTCCTGATTCCAACAAATTGTAAATCAAAAGAAATCTTCAGCGGTATCTATGGTGCAGGAGCAGGTGGTATGAATGGTATCGGAGATGATACAAATCACACAACGGATGACCGTATCCCTTACTGGACAAACAGCAGTACAAAATCTGTCATGGCTTTCGGCAACTATAATACTGCCAAAGCTAATCTTTGCATGTATAATTGCTACAATGCTGACACACATACATATACCGAGGTAGACCCACGACTGACCCATAACAAAATAATCATAGAAGGAGGTATCTTCGGTTCTGAAACAAGAAAGATTGACGGAATCTATGCCGGAGGTAGCGGATATATGAGTTCTGACCTTTGGACTACAAATGGAAAACCAAGTAAGGATGGTGGAAACATATACGGAAAAGCAGGAGAAACCGTAGCATCACTTACCATCAATGGTGGAGAATTCTATTGCAAAAACGGCATCTTTGCAGGTGGACGTGGAACTGATTATTTCTATTCTTTAGACCCAAAGGGTGGTAATGCTGCTGATTATACAGAACTCGGCAAAATATACGGCAACGTAGAACTGACCATCAATGGCGGTATCTTCCATTGCCCTGTATTCGGTGGTGGATATGGTGTGGCTGATGCCAAACGGCTCAACTCCTCAGACATCAACACCCTCGAAAACATGGCACGCCTCTATGGCTCGTCTACAGTTAAGATTAATGGTGGTACCTTCTTTAAGAATATCTATGGCGGTGGTGACATGGCTGTAGTAGAGCAAGGCACCAACATAGCCATCAGCGACAATGCCGACATCAGAGGGGATGTGTTTGCCGGCGGTAACGGAAGAAAGAAACGATTGGAAAGCAATACAACCATCGCAGACGATACCTGGCATTCAGAACTTGTAGGAAAGGTACTTGGCGGCACCAACCTCAACTTCTACGGCACCTCTGCACAGGCACCATCCATCTATGGCGACATCTATGGCGGTGGAAACAGAGCACAGGTAGAGGGAGATACACATATTAATATATATGCAGCCAACTTCGCAGGAGAAATCTATGGCGGAGGAAAGGGCTTGATTACGAACGACAACGGCAATCTCCTCTATACCTATGCCGACGTAAAGGGTAATACCTTTGTAAAACTGGCTCAAGACCAGGGCGCACAGACAGAAGGAGAAAGCGGAAAGAAGCAGGACAACTTCTCCATCAATGTGATATGGGACAAGAAATGGAACGGAACAAAGTGGATCTACTGGAATGACAACAAGAGCGAGTTCTTCAATGACGGTCAGTTCGTCTGCCCTCATAATATCTATGGTGGCGGTAACCAAGCCTGCAAAGTAACAGGAAAGGCTACCCTTACCATCCTGAAAGGTATGACCCCATTCGGACTCCTGAAAACAGCAGAATGGAAGAAAGCATACGACGACAGCGACCATCCTCACTTCGCAGTATTCGGCGGTGGCTATGGTATCAATACAACCGTGGACAGCACCGACGTTACCGTGAACGTGAATGGCGACTACGGAATCTACAATACTGAGATAGAAGATATTTCTGTCTTCGACAACTCAAAGGGTATTCCTAACTTCACCATCCTGAGTGCTCTGGGCGGTGGATATGCTGGAAAAGTTAACAAGAGTACAAAGGTAACCATTGATGGCAAGACCTTCCTGCACCGTGTATATGGCGGTGGCTTCGGTGACCCATCCTCTACAGAGAATAACGAAACGGGTCAGATTGGCGGCAACACCGAGGTATATATCCAGGGAGCCAACATCTACGGTGACGTATTTGGTGGCGGTGCCGGTGTAGCACCTAAGGATAACAACGGCACTTACACCTACTTTACCGATGTAGCAAAGGTATTAGGAACCACCAAGGTAGAGATATCGGGTGAAGCCAAAATATATGGCAATGTATATGGTGGCGGTGACATCGCCAACATCAAATCATACATCACCCTGACAGGAGCAGCCAAGGAAGCCTATTACAACACGAAGCCAAAGAGCGAATCAAAGCTCGACCAGACAACAGGCAAGTTCCTTAGCTATGAGGCAAAGGACTATACCACCTTCGTCAATATCACCGGTGGCGACATCTTCGGAGAAGTCTTTGGCGGAGGAAAGGGTCTCAAGAAAGCTGAAGCTCCTGAATATTATAAGGTGGGAAGAATCAACGGCAACACTCTGGTACACGTGGTGAACACGAATGCCACCTCCCTTGCCGACACCGACAGCCAGGGTAACATCGTGCCATTCATCTGGAGTAATATCTATGGCGGATGTGCCTTCGGTACCGTAAATGGAAGTACCCTGGTACATATCGAGGGCGGCAAACTGGGCCACAACATTTACGGCGGTGGATACGGAAATATCAAGATAGACCTCACCGGCAATGAAACCGAAGAGGAAGAGGAGGAAATTACCCGTAACACAGTACTGGGAAAAGTGGATAAAAACAAGGAGGGAACCTACGCCAACATCCTGGGTAACACCAAGGTACAGATAGACGGTGGAACCTGGATATGGAACCGCAAGGCAGACATCAACGGCAACATCACCACCTGGCTGGCAGTTCAAAATAACGAAAAGATCTGCGAGAACATTGATGAGTTCAAGGAGATAACCGCTGCCATCCTGAAAGCCAAGACTGCCAATGAGATTACCAACGAAAAGGCAAAGGCTGCCATCAATCGCATCATCAGTGATGAGAATACCCAACAGTTCTATGCATTTACCAAGGGAACGATGAACTCCGGTTCCTTTAAGCGAGACCATAATATCTATGGCGGTGGAAACCGTGCCTGCTATGTGGGATTCGGACAGGACGGAAACTCTACCATTGGCAACGGTACTTCTGACAGCAACGGTCTGAGTGAGGTAATTATCAACCACTCTCCTCTTGCCGACGTCATCACCAAGGATGGCAACCAGATCAGCGTGTTCGATGAAACCTCGCTTGCCGGCTTATGCTGGTATATCAGCAGCAAGAACACAAACGACCCGGAATTCTCCATATTCGGAGCCGGCTTCGGTGCCAACACCAAGGTGGTAAAGACCGAAGTATGTGTGCAGCCTGGTAACAAGATGGATGACGATGGCGGCATCACCGTCAACGGCATCAAATACCGCTATCTCAACCAGAATGCAGACCTCAAGACATACAGTGACTTCGAGAAGCAGATATACAATGACTTCCTGAAGGTTTCAAAGGATGACAAGAAGCTCTATTTCGGTAGTGTGACGGGCAGCAATCCGGGTGATCCCGACTTCGACCCGATGACCTTCAAGCGCTATCATGCCAGCCGCTGGGCCTGGACCCTCGGTTTGCCAGGCTTCACCTTCCAGGCTATCCACGGCGGTGGCTTCTCAGGTTATGTTACCGGTGAAACCTATGTAGAAACCGACTGTCAGCCTTTCTGCGAGAACATCTTTGGTGCCGGTGTTGGTGCCATGCCTATCGGTAACATCACCACAGCAAACCAGGGAGAAAGCTATGACTTCGGAAAGGTAGGTTCCCTGTCGAGAGTATTCATCAAATCAGGCTATGTAGCACAGAATGTATATGGCGGTGGTGCCGGTATCGAATCAATCTATGACAAGAACAAGAATACATGGATTGACTTCCCGAATATGGCACGCGTCCCTAAAACGGAAGTTTACGTCTATGGTAGAAACATCAAATATAGGTACAACCTCGGCTTGATAGCCCGTACCATGATATTGGGCAGCGTATATGGCGGTGGCGATGTTGCCAACGTGGGAAATGAGAAAGCAAAGGAAGCACCGGATGTCTTTAACTTTGAACACCACCAGGTACCAGCCAAATACACTTCGCTCGTCAACATCCGTGGCGGCGTTGTTTTCTCTCAGGTTTTTGCAGGAGGTAGAGGACGCCTAAAGTCTGAATGCAACGACTATAAGAAGCTGGGTGGCATCTACGGCAATACCAGTCTAGTCATCGACCGTCCAAACATCACCTATCCATACTTCGACGAAAAAACGAAAGAGTATATCAAGCCATGGAGCCCCGATGCCATGAAGCATCCAGACAATGACAAGAACAAGGATATCATGCCAGCATTCCTGGAGAGAATCTACGGCGGATGCGAAAACGGTACGGTATATGGCAATACCTTCATGAGCATCTCCGACGGACAGATAGGCCATGGTATCTATGGCGGCGGTTGGGGTAACTGCGACACCGTGAACGGAACCGACACCCTGACCGTGACTTCGGCAGACATAACCGGCAATACCAATATCATGATCAATGGTGGACAGGCACTGCTCTCCTCTTACTGGAATCCGGAAACCCGTTCATGGCGACCAGCCAGCATCATTGACGGTATCACCTACTCACCACAATACGACCACGAGGCACTGAAGTTCAAGGTAAACCACAACATCTATGCCGGTGGCAACGAAGCCTGCGAAGTGGGCAACAATACCAACATCTTGATTGCCAAGGGTCTCCTGAATGACAACACCGAGGTGAAGCCGGGACAGGACAAGAAGAAAATGAAATTCTACCAGACAAACGAATGGAAAGAGATATATAATAAGGTGGGATCTCCTCACTTCAGTATCTTCGGTGGCGGCTTTGGTGAAAAGACCTATGTCAAGGGCAATACCAACATCACCATCGACATGCAGGGCAGAGATGCCAACAACCACCAGGACATTGAGCTGAAACCAGGCAAGGAACATGAACACTTCTACAGCGACTTCTCGTACATGGACATCGTGGGCGGTGGCTATTCGGGTACCGTAGAAGGCAGTACCAATATATCGGGAGCCGGTGGCGTATTCTGCCGCCGTGTGTTTGGTGGCGGTTTCTACAGTTCTGTCAAGGAAACAAATGTCACCATCAAGGCTATCGACTGCCGTGACATCTTCGGTGGCGGTTTCATGGGAGACGTAAAGGAAGCTACCCATGTCATCATCGGATCAGACAACAGTACAACGGGCAGTACAACGGGTGGTCCATCAGGCACCTCCAAGTTCAACAATTCCGACATCCATATCCATGGCAATGTTTATGGCGGCAACGACGTTTCGGGCTATGTGAACATAACTACAGAGGAAAACGGATTCAGAGACAATGGCGGTGAAGGAAGCAACATCAAGATTCTGGGTGGACACATCTATCAGAATGTATATGGAGCCGGAAACGGTAACTACCTGTATGCACTCGACAAGAACCAGAACCAGAAGGTGACGGTGAACGAGTATTACCCTATGAACCCGGAGGATCCAAACTCAGAGACCGTTCCTCTGGTATATACCGTACCGATGAGAAAATCCATGCCTTCCTACAAGGAGGCAAGCGATGCGGCTAAGATTGTGAACATCAATTCATGGCGACCACTCACCAACAAGGTGAGCATCGAAATCAAGGGTAACTCTACATCTGAAAAGGTGAATATCGCCGGTGACGTTTATGGAGGAGGAAACTCTGCCACCGTACTGAAGGTGAAGGACAAGGATAACAAGGCTGTAGAAAAGGTGGGAAACATCAATATCAACATAGGAAGTCATGTGAACATCGGACGTGTCTTCATGGGTTGCAACGGAGATGAACTCTTCGCCAAATCAGAGGACAATGACTTCATGAACAAGTTCCAGAAACTCAATGGAAACGTGGAGGACTATACACAGGAACTGAACCTTGCCGATACCATCGACTGGTTCAATCCTTCGAACAAGAATATCGGTACCCTCTATCTCCCTACCAAGCTGGAAGACCGACCAACCGTATATCCTCACCTCATCGACCTGTATTTCCAGCCAGTGGAAACAGATATCCAGGGAGAACTGCGATGGAACGGAACCCAGACGGGTGAAGGACTGGAAGACTGTACCATCAAAACTTTTTGCTGCGGAGGAAACCGTGGCAACATGAACATCTATCCAAATGCAAGGGGCAATGTAATCAATTATATCTTCCCGGAGGGACTCACCATCACCGACAAGATTGTGGGTGGCTGCAACAATGCCAACTACAACTATAAAGGACTGGTGAACCATGAGGGTGGCTATCTACTGGGACGTGCCTACTCTACCGATCCTTTCATCCAACTCACCATCAAGAACAAGTTCCAGCCAGAGGAGAAGAACGATGCCTATGTGGGAGGAAACGTATTCGGCGGCTGCTACAAGACGGGAACCGTGAGAGGCGACGTTACCATCGATCTCCGGAGCGACATGCTTGCCGGTAAGGATAAGAAGAAACTGGAAAATTCGAACGATTCTCTGGCTACCAAACCGGAATACTCCAGCCTCAACATCTATGGTGCCGGATATGGTATGGAGAGTTATGTTTACGGCAATACCCACATCATCATGGGTAAGGATATGAAATGTTCTGAACCTAAGACAGAAGGTGGTAAGTTCCTTCCTTGCGGTGTAAACGGAGCTACAGGTGTATCAGCCAACTTCATCTATGGTGGCGGTCAGCAGGGTAATGTCATCGGACTTACCGATGTGGATATCCTCAATGGTCACGTCTTCCGTTCGGTAACAGGCGGTTCCTATTCTGGCTATGTATATGGTTCTACCCAGGTAAAGGTGGGCTACCCTACCTACTATCAGGTAAAAGACGGGCATTCCGGCATCTATCTGCTGGACCGTACCGACAAGAACAACCTGTATATTGACCATGAGAATAAGAATAAGGACGGAAAGATACTGCCAAACCTTGCCTCAGAAACCATCAAGCAGAGCATCAGACTCATCAGTGGTGACAAGGTTTCGCAGGCTGTTTATGCTTCCATCATCGGCAAGCAGGGAGTTACGGACTTCGTGAAGGAGAAAGACTTCACCACTATTATTACAGCCCCGGCTTCACCACTTATTACATGGAACGACATCAATATCAAGATTGGAGAAGCTATCTATGGTGGCGGTTACTCCGTGGCACAGGGTACTTCTGTCATGGCAAACGACTCTACCGTTCTGAAATTTACTCGTCAATACAATATAGACAAGGCTTTCACGGAAAGACAGGAAAAACTGTCTGATCTGCCTAATGGTACCACAACAGGATTCGGCGGTAACACCACCATCCTGGTTGCCGACAATTCTGCACCAGAATCTGACCGTGACCATATCATCATCTCCCATCAGAAAATGCAGTCGGTCGTATTACCAACAGGTACCGACCTCTTCGGCTACTATTACATGGACAAAGACGGCAACTACCGTTACATCTCTCTCCAGGACAACTATTTCTATGGAGACGGATATAAGAAGCCGGAACATCAGTCGGAGACCGACACGAATATATATGCCTACGACAGTGAAGGTGGCATCTTCGGAGACGGACACCAGTCGTATGCAGCCGGCTTCCGCAGTGCCGACCTGACGGGTTACGGCTTTGCAGGAACCAATATCAACAATCCGAAGATCATCAATACCTTCCAGCGTATGGACATCCTGCGACTGGAGGATAACTGCTTCAACGTACTTGGAGCACGCGACTATGCCACCAACCAAACCAACAAGACTCCATATTCAATAGCACGAGTGGGAGAAATCCAGATGTTTGCCAAGAATATAACCTTGACCGACAACAAGTTGCAGGACAAATCTACAAAGCGTGCACGCAACTATATGGGTCTTGCCAACAACATCCACTACGTGGGAGCAGTAACTTCGAATGTTCCCTTCAACGATGCCGATAAAGAACCATGGCGCAACAATACCGGTATGGTACCTGCTGATGGCGACTTCAAGGGCAAGTCATATATGGAGGTAAAACAGAAATACATCGACAAACACGACCAGAACTTCCAGAAGCGCAATGACGGTACGGCAAAGAACATGATAGGTATCGCCTCAGGCTATGCCCTCAAGATTCAGAACGTACAGGAGTTATACGATGACAGCAAGAAGAATGTCATCGACAGTATTTTCTACGGTCCTATCTACGGCGTAGTGGAGATGAACCTCATCGACGTTCGTGAAGACGAAGGTGGCGGCTATGTATATGCCGACAATGTGCATAAACGGGCAACGACAGAGGGAGAAAGCGGACACAAGGTAGACTTCCTGGAAACCACCGGAAACTTCGTCTTCCCATACGATGCCAAGCAGAACCGCTTCGTTGTTGACGACTGCTTTCCTACCGGATTCTATGGTATGGATGAAGCAGGAAAAGCAAATCCGGATGACAAGATTGATGTTCACTATTGGTATGTAACAGGTTTCAACTACTATTACAATGCCCACATCACTGGCTATACCTACAAGGACAAGATGACCTTCTTCAGTGACAACAAGGACGGTCTCACCGTGCTCTCAGGACTGAAGCCAAACCAGCCTGTAACCATTCAGAGCTGGAAGATGCGCAGCGGACATCCTAAGACAGAATACAGCTGCGACCTGGAAGAGCGCAACTATCTGCCAGCCGGAACAGAAGGCAATGTGGATATGGACAACCAGGACGTATCCGGCAAATACCTGCTCAACATCGGAGCTTCTTCTTCAGAGGAATATGATGGCAAGGGATTCGCTGCCGTATTGCCAATGAATGGAAAATTCAATAAAGAGAACTATGTGAACCAAAAGCTCCCTTCCAAACTGACAGATGGCGATGCCAAGATTTCATTCCAGCTGACAGACTCTGTCAACAATACGACAACCGACTATTTCAAGAAGCATCTCTCTGAAAAATGTCTTGCCACCGTTGTACTGAAGGGACGTGCATACGAAGAATATACAGATGAGACCAACAACAAGCCTATCATCAGTAAGGTGGCCTCATCCGACTTCTTCATCCAAGATGGCAATGATTACAAACAGGTAGCAACAGGAACCAAGCTATCTGCCGGCACTGTTTATTATATCAAGAACGGCATTGCTGGAGAATACACCAAGATAGACCCTAAGAGAATCTTTAAAAAGGATTCCACTACCTATGCTCCTGTCAGCATCACAGACGTAAAAGCAGGATCATCCAACTACTACTGTGAGGTAGAACGAATCTACACTTACACCATCTATCTCACTATAGAATATGTGCAGGGTCCTAACATCAACGGTAAGATAACTGTTGACAACTGCGCCTTGCCGGGAGAGATGGTCAGACTCAGGAAAAACCAGATTTCCATTGAGGCAGACGAATCGTTCTCTGCCAACGGATACTACTGGCGCATAGGAAAGCGCAAGCAAAACGAAAAGGGAAACTGGGTATTTGAAGACGCTACCGAATGGGACATCAACAAAAAGGCTACAGGCTACGACACCTACAAGCAGGGAAGCAGCGAAGCACAAGGACTCTTCAAGGACTGCGTATATGACAAGACCAACGACTATCTGGATATTCCAGCCTACTACTTCATGAACGGATATGGCGTACAGCTGGGTATCACCATGAATGGTCTGAACAAGATCTTTACGGTGGATATGGCAGACGACAGCCAGTTTACCGTACACAACTACCACCGCATGAATCCTCATCAGAAGGGTGTGAACCTGCATCTTTCGGAGGCTATCCAGCGTACCAAGGAAGACAAGACGTTTGCCGAACCTCGCATTTATATCTCTGATGCCAGCGACCTGAAGGCATTCATCAACTTCGTGGATACCATCGGAACCGGTACGGGAAGCAAGGCGGAACTATATGGAAAGAATGCCCAATTCATCCTGCAGAACGACATCACCGTGACCAGCGACTTTGATGGAAGCAATGCTGTATTTGCCGGCACTCTTCATGGAAACGGACATGTCATCATGGGTCTGGCTCAAGGCAAATCATTCCTCAAAGAGAACCGAGGCAACATCTATAACCTCGGAATGGAAAGCGGCAATATCGCTGCCAGCAATAAGGGTACTTACCACTGCTGCTTCGAATATAACAAGGGCATACAGCCTATCGTCTATCACATGGACGGCACAAGTGATACTCATTATACGGCAGACGACTTCAGATACGGCAAGGTTGGCTACGACCTCAACGAATACTATCTGCGTGCCCGCTACAACAACATGAAGAATGCCCAAGACAAGGAGGCATTGAAGTACGTCTACGATTACTATGCCAACGGCGACTATCAGTATGCCCACCGTACAGATGCCATCACCGGCAACAACACGGGTATCACCTATCTGAGAAAAGGTACAGACAGTGACCAGCCTAACTACGGCAGCAACGAAACCCGCCACGACCAGAGTCACGCTATCGATGCGGCTCGAAAGGCATCGCAGGGTACAGCATCCGCAGTCAGCTACGTTCCACAGTTCGACGGAAACCAGGCAGACGAAAGTCAGCCGATGAACGACTTCATCTTCTGGGGACAGTCATTGCAGAAGGTTCCAGACCTCTGTCCTTCCCAGATAGCTTCCCATCAGAACAGCTATATGAGAAACCGCATATATCGTACTGCCGGCTACTATGGCGACACGAAGCTCGATGCATTCCACTATAATGCCAGCAACAATGCCAACAGCCTCATGAGTACCTACGTACACCAGACGACAACAACGGCTATCGACTTCACCTGCCTGAACGACAAGGGGGCAGCCATGGGATTCAAACAGGCGGCAGACATCAACCAGAACGGCATCTTCTACCCACCGGTAGATGACAATGCCAAGATATTCAGCGACCTAAGCATCCAGCAGGGAGTAAGCCAGAACCTCCTAGTATATACTGCTGCCAATGGCAACGACATCGACAACAATACAGAGGCTTACGACATCGCAGACAATGCACTCGGCTACAAGGAGAACACGAGTGAGACTACCATCTACGGACATCATATTTTCAAGAATAATGCCGATGATGGCTATACCACCTCTCTCCTCCACCTCGTAGAACGCACCCCTGAGGATAAGAACAGCGAGGGAGACAAGTGTGAGAACAACGACTTCTGTGCCCCTATCCCATTCACGGTAACCAACCATGCCTGGTATGTTCGCAAGCCGATGTACTATGCTGAGGATGCTACCGGAGCCTGGGAAGGTATCTGTCTGCCATTCACCGCACAAAAGGTAATGGCATCGCTCAATGGCGAGATTACTCATTTTTATGGCACACCAACAGAAGAAGAACTGGATAACCCAGCCACGAACACGCACACCCTGCACCATGAGTACTGGCTGCGAGGATTGACTGGTGTGAATGAAACGGAGAAGACTGCCACCTTCCAGCGACCTGATACAACAGCAGGACTCTTCATGAATGAAAGTGCGAATGCGGCAAAATGGAATTACCAGTTCTCTAATTCCTTCTTTGGCAACACCTATAAAGACTGGGCTTACCGATGGGATGCAGATTCGTATTATGCCAAGGATCACGAATACCAGGATTACATTCCGCTGACAGCTGGAGTACCTTATATCATCCGTTTCCCAGGTGAGCGTTATTATGAGTTCGACCTTTCCAGCAAGTTCTACAACAGTATTTTGAACAAGAAGGAAGATCCTCAGACTATCACCTTCCATGCTTATGCGAACAAAGAACCTCAGAATAGAGCTATCGTGATTCCTATCACAGCAGATATGAAGACCGTAAGCGATGGCTATGCCCACCGGGGAACCTTCGCTGCCAAAGAAGTGGCGAATGGAGGCATCTATGCGCTCAATACAGAGGGAACAGCATTCAGCAATACGGCAACCTCACAGACCGTAATGCCTTTCCGTACCTATCTGACTACAGAAAGTACGAACACCGGAGCCCGTTCTTCAGAGGTTCCTTCTGTAATCCGCATCAGCGAGACCACGGGCATCGACAGGATAGAACCGGAAATAAACGGTAACGATGATACACCAGCCGGCGAATCACTCTTCATCCGCCCTATCGGAGCTCATCGTGTACGCATAGAGAGCACCTACTCCACCCAGTTGCAGGTATTCTCAACCACCGGTCAGCTTTATCGCATCTTGGATGTACGTCCTGGCACCGCCACCTACAGTGGTTTCCCTGACGGCATCTACATCTTCGGAAACAGAAAAATCATGGTAAAATAACAGAAAGATATGAATAGAAAATATAAGATATCAACCAGCAAATGGCTCCGTTCCCTCATCCTCCTCATGATGATGGGATGGATGGGGAGTGCGTGGGCAGAGGATGCCGCTACCAACATTGCTACAGGAAACAAGGGAAGTGTATACTTTGATTATAACGGCATCCGGTAAACGGAGAACCGGAAAAGGATAAAACCTACCACATTACTTACAATGCAGGTGAGCATGCATCAGGAACATCACCGGAAGCTACGTGGGTAGAAGAAGGCGACCTGTTTAAAATTCCAAGAAACACTACCCTTTATTACGAGGGAAATACCCTGGCTTTATGGAAGGACAGCAAGGGAGAAGAGATGATCTATAATCTCAATGGCCAGCAAGTAGATAAAGCCTCTGCTCAAGGAGGCATCTTCATCTCCCGCCAGAAAGGTAAGTTCTATAAAGCTCCCGGCTCTTCCGGAGGAAGGAGATAGTTCTGCTGGCGAATTCAGATGTTTGAATAAGCAGAAGGAGATGATTGAATAAGCGTATTCAGATGTTTGAATAAGCAGAAGGAGATGTTTGAATAAGCGAAAGGAGACGTTTCTTTGGGTTCAAAGAGACGTCTCTTTTAGTTTTAGGAGACTGCTTTTCGAGTTGAAGGAGACTGCTTTTCGAAGGTTGCCACTAGGCTCAGCAGAGCTGCTGAGCCTAGTCAGCAGCTCTGCCGACTGCAGTCAGCAGGTCTGCCGAGCCTAGTGACAACACCTTTTAATCGTACAACTACAACCCTTATAGTCGTACAACCATACACCCTATAGTCGTACAACCATAAACCCTATAGTCGTACAACCATAAACCTTTTAGTTGTACAACCATAAACCTTTTAGCTGTACAACCATATACCTTTTAGCTGTACAACCATATACCTTTTAGCTGTACAACCATAAAACGCAACCCCGCCAGGCGTTCCTCCTTTGACGCCTAGCGGGGTTGCGCTTTTTACCTTTATGATAAGGACTTGGGGGACTAGCGATGGAATCGCTAGGAACGGGGGGCGAAAGGGGGTTAAGGTTCTTTTTACCTTTTTACCCTTTTACCTTTTTACCTTTAAACTCCCTTTTCAGCAAACAGGCCGAAGAGCTCAGCATCTATCAGGTCAGTAACCTTTCGGAAATCTTCAGGATTCTCTCCGAACTCCAGATTATCACCATCGATGATGATGAGGCGACCTTTATAATCCTTAATCCAATCCTCATAACGCTTGTTCAAACCCTGGAGGTAATCGATGCGGATGCTCTTCTCGAAATCACGACCACGCTTCTCGATATGCTTTACGAGCGTAGGAATGCTGCTCTTGATATATATCATCAGGTCAGGGAGTTTCACCAGACTGATCATCAGATCGAAGAGATCGGTATAGTTTTTGAAATCCCTGTCGCTCATCATACCGATATCATGAAGATTAGGCGCAAAGATACGCGCATCCTCGAAGATGGTTCTATCCTGTACGATGGTCTGCTCTGAACGGGAAATCTCCACAACATCATGGAATCGCTTGTTCAGGAAGTAAATCTGAAGATTAAACGACCAACGTTCCATATCCTTGTAATAATCAGCCAGATATGGATTATTATCTACCGGCTCGAAATTAGCTTTCCAGCCATATCTCTTGGCAAGCATCTTGGTTAATGTTGTCTTGCCGCTACCTATATTTCCTGCTATTGCTATATGCATTTTTTTTTACCTTTTTACTTTTTTACCTTTAAGAGAACAGCCCGAAGAGCTTGGCATCTATCTTATCTATGATTTCACCAAACTGCTTGGGATTGTGCTCGAAATCGAGATTATCAACTTCTACGATGAGCACCTTGCCCTTATACTTATTCATGATGAAATCTTCGTAAAGATTGTTGATACCTTCCAGATAATCCAAAGGCATCTTCTGCTCATAATCACGACCGCGCTTCTGGATATTCTTCACGAGGTGAGGAACGGAAGAACGGAGATATATCATCAGTTCAGGCATCTCCACCACTTCCATCATCGACTCGAAGAGCTCCATATAAGTATCGTAGTCGCGCTGGTCCATGTTGCCCATCTTCCGGTTGTTGGCCGCAAAGACATAAACACCCTCAAAGATGGTGCGGTCCTGGATGACCGTCTCTTTACTGTGTTGGATTTCCAGCAGATTCTTGAATCGCTGCTTCAGATAGAATACCTCCATATTAAGTGCCCATCGCGAGATATCTTTGTAATAGTCATCGATATAGGGGTTTTCAGCCACGGGCTCCAAGTACTGTTTCCATCCATAATGTTTAGACAGCATCTTGGTGAGTGTTGTCTTGCCACTACCGATATTTCCTGCTATTGCTATATACATTTATTAATACGAATAATTTACAATTTATAATGAATAATGGGGCTGACGCCGCATTGGCTGCAAAAGTACAATAAAAAATCGGGATAAACAAAAAAATCCAAGCAAATATATGATTTGCTTGGATTTTTGTATTCTATTCCTGCCTTGCAGGGAATCTGTATGTTAATAGTCACGTTCGATGAGTTCGAGACACATACGGGAGTTGTGGTAAGGACATTTCCAGAAACCCGCCTTATCATCCTCCTTGTTCACCGTACCATCTTCCAGTATAGCCCAGTGCCACTCACCGTTCTTGTTATCCAGCAGATGCTTGGCTACATAGTTCCAGCAGGAGATGGCAACCAGAAGATTCTCTTCAGTGCGGAAATACTGGTAGAGGTCGATATGGCCGATGATGTTCTCGCACTGCACCCACCACTGGCGCTGGAGATCATACTTATCTCCATCTTTCCAATGCTCATAAACCATACTGCCATCCGGACGTAAGCCTTCATCTGCTGCATCGGCTATACGACGGATGATGCGCTCTATCTTATGCAGCAATATCTTATCGTCCAAAACCAGCGCGGTTTCGTGGAGCAGCCAGGACGCCTCAATATCATGACCATAGCTCTCGATGTTGCGCTTGCCCTCCCACTCGTCATTGAAGAAGAGATCGAGATGATAAGTCTCCTCGTTCAGAAGCTTATCGGTGAAGATATCGAGCAGATTGCGGATGCTCTTCTCCAGTTCCGGAGTCTTCCATACACGATAAAGATTGGTATATGGCTCGATGATATGCAGATGGGTATTCATCGTACGGGAACCATTCTCATCCTTATCAG
>ERZ773192.1491-NODE-1491-length-23209-cov-7.380366_pt1 | contig 23209 bp, 11 predicted proteins | sample MGYA00581010_ERZ773192 | MGnify/ENA primary metagenome ERZ773192 (study PRJEB29015, sample SAMEA2737741) | human gut metagenome | biome: human gut; feature: human-associated habitat; material: faeces | place: China | collected 2012 ...
GACTCCCGTCCTTGAATTCCGGAGCATTTCCCGTGTAGGTCTTCCAGCTGCCTTCGCTGCGGACGAGCGTCGAGACGTTGATCTTGTTGCCGAGGCTTCCGAGTTCTGCACGGACGCCTGCATCGCTGGCCGAGGCGCCGAAATAGCTTGTCAGGCTGTGCAGCTTCGCGCTCGTGATCGTCTCGTCGAACAGCGTCACGTCATCTGCCGTCATGACGATGCGTACATCCGTCGAATTCACGTCATACATACCGAACGTCATCCGATAGGTCTTGCTGCTGTCGAGCAGATTCTCTGTGTTCGTCAGGAATTCTGTGCGGATGCCGTCCTCATAGACCTGAAGCTCGATCACATCCGACTTGATGCAGGCAAGGATGCCCGTTCCGGTCCACGGATACACCTCCGCGCCGCCAGCGTTGAAGTACAGGCCGCCCCACTCGCCCGCAGCAGCCGCATCCTCGGAGAAGGTCAGCCGGTACTTGAAGTGCAACACGCGGTTGGTGAACTTCTCACCCGCGTAGCCGGTATACGATTTGCCGTTGAGGAGCATCTTGCTGGCAATGAACTTCGGTGCGAACGTATTGGTGATCGTCTTCCAGTTGGTCTCGTCGTCGATCAGGCTGTCAATCGTGAGCTTCGTGCCCACACTGCCCAGCGTCACGTCCATGCCGTTCGGAGCCGCAACAACGCCGAAGCGTCCCTTTGCGGAATGCAGATACTCGTTTTCAGCCTCATAGCTGAGGATCTCTTTGCCGTCAACGGTCAGCACCGCACGCACGTCTGTGCTGTTGACATCGTACAGGCCGAACTCGACACGGTAGGTCTTGCCGCTTTCAAACGCGAACTTGCTGACCTTCATGACGAGCGGGTTGGCGCCGTCATAGATCTGAAGCTCTGTCTGATCTGCTTTGGCGACAACAAGAATGCACTTCTGGCTGTACGGCAGATCAGCGGCATCACCCATGTTGAAGTAGAAGCCGCCCCAGCTGTCGTTTCCTTCTGGAAGTGTCTGCTGATAATCAAAGAGGAAGGTCTTGTTCGTATACGTTCTGCCGGTATAGCACGACGTCTGATAGGCGGACGTCGCGTTCAGCGTGAGCTTGCCGCCGACAAAGGCGGGCTTTCCTTCCTTGTTGCCGGAATACGGCGTCCAGTTTTCCGTATCCTCGATCAATGCGTCGATCTCGATCACATCGGTCGCGGTACCGGCGTTCTGGTTGTTGCAGAAGCGGGTGTACGCCTTCTGGAACGCAGCCACGCCGAGATCAAAGTCATACTGGCTGATAGGGTCCTTTGCCAATACGGCCTCCGCGTCGGCAATGGCCGCCGTGATGAGGTCAATTTCCTTCTGTGTCCACTGGCCGGGTTCGTCGCCGATCTGTGCGGCTTCGACCTTAGCTTTGGCCTCGTCTACCAGCGCGCGGAATTCCGTCTTATCCACGCCGTTGGGGTTGAATGCCACCTGAACAGGCGCCGACCAGACAGGTTCGCCCTGTGCGCCGCGGCTGTCCACCGGCGTGACCTTGCAGCGGATCCACTTGCCCTCGCAGATGGGGGTCACGGTGAACTCGGTGCAGGTCATGTTGTCGCTGACCTTTTTCCAGTTCAGGTAGAACAGGTCGTCGCGGCTTTCGGAAATATAGTAGTTTACGACGGTCGCGCCCTCGCTGTCGCCGTCCGCGTCAGAGAACGTATATACTGCGTTCAGAGTTTGGCCAATCTCTGCTGTGCCGGAAACGGACACGCCGGACGCCGCCGGCTTCTGGTTGCCGGGGAAGCTCTTCACGCCGATCCTGCTCTGGTCGATCTGCTCAAAGCCGGGCAGCTGCGCCAGGACGGAATCGATGAGCGCGTAATTGCCGTTTGCATAGTCGACAAACAGCTGACGGTTATCGCCCTCGCCCTTCAGGATCACCAGATTGTTGTCGAGGCCGGTGATCTTGCTTTCCTGATTGTCATTTGTCTTGACCCACGGATAGGCGCTCGTCTCGCTGCCGCGCGGCGCAGCGTCGGTATAGATGATAACATTGTTCTTGAAGATATTCGGGATATAGACGTCCGTCTCGCCGTCTCTCAGCGCCGCCATCCACGGCCAGCGGGACGTGTACAGTTCGTTGTTCCAGACCTGACGCAGGGAGGGCGCGATGCCGAAGCCGCTGTCATTCGTCATGCCGACTGCAAAATTGCCGGCAATATATACATTGAACGCACAGCGAGTATCGATGAACAGATTGTTCGTAATGACCGTATCGTGGCCGCAGTTGATCTTGACAGCCTCGATATAATCGCCTGACGCGCCCGGCCCGAAGATGTTGCCGGTGACTGCTGCGCCGCTCAGACCGTCGTCCAGATAGACCGCATTGGCGGAGAAGCTGGGGAAAGAGCTATCATTGTTGGCAATGTTGTAGAAATGGTTGTTCCGGATGACCACGCCCTGGCAGCGTGCGTCGCGGCCGCCATAGACCGCGCCCATGTCCTTGCCGTTCAGAACGACATCATGGAACGAGTTGTTTTCAATCACGCAGTCCAGCGAGGTCGGCCCGCCGCCGACGATTGCGAAGTTCAGCGCCATATCCGTAATGTTGTAGACTTCGTTGTTGGAGAACGTGTTCTTCACACCGCGGAATTTCACGCCGCCCTCGTTCATCGTCCGGTACTGGTTCGTATCGTGGATACGGCAGTTCGTAATGAAATCGTAGCCCGGCTCCATGGTCTGATAGTCACCGCCATTCAGATAGATGGCCGAGATGGAGGTGTAAGCAACCTCGGAATTTTTCAGGCCGGAATAGGTCGCATTGTCAATGCTGACGGCTCTGCCTTCAAAGCTTGTTAGCGTGCAATTCTCGATCACGCAATGATCGACGTTGTTCATGACGATGCCGTCCTTTTTGGAGGACGTAACTGTCAGTCCCTCGAGGTTGAGATACGAAGCGCCGTTGACCGAAATCAGGTCAAAATTGCTGCTCGTCATGCGGAGTGTCGAATTTCTCGTCGTATCTGCAAACGGATAGATGTAGAGTCTGCCGCTCATCTGGTCATAATACCATTCGCCCGGCTCGTCCAGCGACTCGTAGGCGTTGTAGATCTGCACAGGCTTCTGACCGGCGGCGCTGCCGTAATAGGCAGTGTCCGTTGCCGTCACGATGCCGGTTTTCCGGTTGAGCGTACCGTGGAAGTAGCCCTGCGCCCAGCCGTAGCGGATGTAGCTGGAATAGAGCCAGTCGGATTCCTGATAGCTCCAGCCCAAAACCCTCTCATCCGTCAGCTTGAATTCGGGATAGCTGGTGCTGGAATTGGGATTGACCGTCTCGACGTGCATCCAATCCTCGGTCGAGTTGGAGTTCGGGTAGCGCGTCAGGCGCATATGCTGTCCATCCAGCGAGAAAAGCGGTGCGTCGATGCAGAAGTTGCTCTGCGTCAAACCAACGCTGATCGTGCCCAAACCAAGTGCGCTGGCATCGGCCACCATGACGTGCTTCTGCGCGTCCGGCGAAAGCTTTTCCTTCATTTCACCGGAAACCGGCTCAAAGGCAGACAAAGAGGCTCCGGCGCTGCCGGTAATGATGACCGTCTCGCCCGGATAGGCGCGCCACGTCACAGGAAGATCTTCCGTGCCGCCGTCTTCCGCAGTCAGCTCGAACGTCTTATTCAGCACATAGGTGCCGCCGCGCAGATAGACCGTTGTGGGCAGCTCCGTCGAGCGGTTCTCGCGCAGATAGTCGCGCACAGCCTCCAACGAGCCGAACGGCGCGTCCTTGCTGCCGTCGCCGTCACTGCCGCCGCTCGGAGACACATAGACCGGCTGTTCCGTGGGTTCCGGGTCAGGATCGGGCTTCGGATCGGGGTCCGGCTTCGGATCGGGATCGGGTTTCGGGTCGGGATCAGGTCTCAGAATGGGAAGAATCGCGCCGATATTGGAGCTATCCTCTCCCAGCGCTTCTCGGTAAGCCTTTTCCGTAAACACGCCCTTCTCGATCAGTGTCTGTGCCAGCGTCTTGCCGCCGGATTTGAATTTCGTCTCCAGCAGCGCCCAGATCACGTCAACGGCGTTGCCGCGCGTATACTCGCCGCTGTTTGCGGGCACGACCGGCAGGCCGAGCTTTTCCGCCAGCTCTGCCGACTTGTTCCATGTAAAGTCCGTATCGTCCTCATATTGCAGCAGACGCAGAACCATCGTCAGGAACTGTGCTTCCGTCACGAGCTTGCCGTAACCAAAGAGCGTCTCACTGACGCCCTTCACAAGCGCATTCTGATAGCCATAGCCGACATAGGGACTGGCCCAGGCCAGAACGTCCGTAAACGGATGCGCCGGGTTCTTTTCCTTCGCTTCCGCTTCCGCGCCAAGCAGGCGGACGATCAAGGTGATCGCCTGTTCGCGCGTCAGCGTCTTTTCCAGCTCGAAGCCCTTGTTTGTGCCCTGAAACAGGCCAAGGGTCTTCAGCGCTTCGGCCTTCTGCAGCGTCGTGTAGCTATGGCTGCTTCCGGCGGCCAGCGCCGGAACACAGCTCAGGAGCATCGCAAGCAGCAGCAGGACTGCAACGCAGGATTTATAAATTCGTTTCATAAATCAGTCTCCATTCCAAAAATAGTGCGCCGGGCATCAGCCGGAGAACGGCAGATATCCGGCGCTTTTGCGGGAGGTCCTTTATTCCAGTGGGGTGATCGTCTCAACGTCTCCGTTCAGGCGGGAACGCTCGGCCGCAAATACCAGACGGGTGTTTTCGCAGGAAATGCCGATCTCGCTGACCTCGTCTGCGGTTTTTGCGCCAGTCATGTAATCATAGAGCGCGTTCACGATACCGGGATCGCCGCCGCCATGGCCGCCAACCAACGTGCCGTCCACGCGGCCATTTGTGTGGATGGTCTCCCACCAGCGTCCCTCAAAGTGGAAGATGCGGATTTCGTCGCCCTCAAAGTCAAGGAACATCTCGCCCTTTGTACCCATGATGTTGGACTTTCTGCCGTTGTAATTAAAGCAGCTCATGGTGAACGAGGCTGTGGATTTGTCGTCAAACTCCATGTTCACGACCTGATGATCGACCACGTCATTATCGCACTTGAAGACACATTTGCCATACTGCGTATGACGAAGCGTAAATTCCACATCCGCGTCGGTGGGGTCGACCTTGCCGGTGGACGTCGTGCGGAACCACATATTGTTCTTGTCGTCCAGATACAGCTTGACCGAATTATACGGGCAGGTATCCGCATGCGGACAGCCGTCGATGCAGCGTTCCGGCGCGTCAGACGGGGCGTTTTCACGGCGGAAGTACTTGAGCGAACCGAACGACTGAATCTTCGTGCATTTCTTCTTCATCAGCCATTGCAGCAGGTCAATGTCGTGGCAGGACTTGGCCAGCAGCATGAAATTGCTCTTTGCCGTGTTGCCCCAGTTGCCGCGGACAAAGCTGTGGCTCTGATGGATATTACCGAGTCCTTCCGTATGGACGATCGTCACGATATCACCCAGCACGCCCTCGTCGATGAGCTGCTTGACGCGCGAATAGAACGGCGTATAGCGCAGCACATGGCAGACCATGAACTTCCGGCCATACCTGCGCGCCTGATTGAGCAGGTCGACGCATTCGTCCTCCGTGCGCGCCAGCGGTTTTTCCAGCAGCACATCGTATCCGGCCGCCAGCGCTTTCATGGCCGGTTCATAATGCATACTGTCTTGTGTCGCAATGACCGCAAGATCGGCAAGCCTTGGCTGCGCCAGCAGCTCCTGCCAGGTATGGAAAACGTGACTGTCCGGGAGGTTATGCTTATTCTGAATGTTTCTGCGATGGTTCTCGTTCGGATCAGCAACGGCAACAACGCGAAATTTTTCCGGCAGCGTCTTCATGATATCGGTGTAAATTTCGCCGCGGTTGCCTGCGCCAATCAGCGCAACGGTAAAGACTTTCATTGAGCTCTCTCTTTCGCTTTCTTCTTTTCTTCTGCTTTCCCACGCGGAAGGATCGGGATAATCTATACCGTACATCCGGCCAACCAGCGCATAGCGCTGCATCGGATACCGGTTCTCCTCCAGATGTACCAGCCGGTCGGCCTCCGGCGTATTGACCGAGTAGACGGCCGCACCATATGGCGCGTCGCCGAATGTGTTCCGGCTGACGGTGAAATGCTCATTGCCCGTCGCGTGGGAGATTCGCCACAGGAAAATGTGGTGTCCCATCGGCTGCGGCCAGATCTCCGACCGGCGCGGCATCGTCTCGCCAAGCCTGGAGAAGCCCTCGCCGGCGTCCTCGCAGACGTTGTCTGTGAACTGCGCATATGTCGGCAGAAGATCGCGCTGCTCATAGGCCGCCATGCCGCAGCGGCGGAACGTATTGTTCCGAATCAGGAAATGGTACGCGGGCTTGCAGTCCGCGCCGCCCTGATGCGTGACGGCGGAATCGTAGATATCGTCGAACACGCAGTGCTCGACCTCAACGTTTTCCGCCACGTTCCAGCACTCAAAGGCGTTGCCAAAGCGGATCTTCTGGTCTTTATCCCAGACGGCGCCGCCGATTTTGGCAAACCGGCAGTTTTCGATGCGCAGATTCCGGCCGCCCTCTTCGCCTGCGATCCCGTGCAGGCCGTTGTTGCGGAATTCCAGATCGGAAATGACCATGTCGTGTCCGCAGTGCGCCAGCCAGCGGTACTGCGAGGTCGCGCATTCGATGCTTCCGTAGAAGGCCGCGGGATTTTCCTGCGAATAGACCAGCAGCGTATGATCCTCCGCAAGCGGGAGATGCTGAATGGAATATCCAAGGCAGGAGTCGAACCAGTCGCCCTGCTCGCAAAGCTCCTCGCGTGTCCAGCGCAGCGCGCCGCACGTTCCGTCGCCGTAGATCAGGTTGGCAGCTTCTGATGCAAGTATTCCGGTATACTGCCAGATGTTTTTACCAACGCTTTTCCACAGCGACGCGTCGGAAAGGCTTTGGGAGCCGCAGAACACAGGTGGTTCACCCTCGCCATACGCGCCATATTGGATGGGATGCTCCCAGCGGCCGGACGGATTCTGCAGCGGCCCGCGGAACACGCTGCCGCGTCGGAACAGAACGGTATCGTCTGGCTTCAGCAGCTCCGGGTGCTGCGTCCGGAACGGCGTTTCGGGACGCAAGCCGTCATTTTCGTCGCATCCGTTCTGAAAATCAATATAATATGTCGTCATATCTTCAATTATCAGGAAAGAAGTTTATAGGAAAAGCGGAAGAGACGGAATGCCTCTTCCGCTTTTGGTTAGATGCTTACCAGGAAGTGATATTGTTGGCCTCAATGTAGGCATTGAGCTGGTTCTGGAACTCGGTGACAAGCTCTTCGATGCCTGCGTCCTTACGGGCAGCCATATAGTTGTTATAGAGTTCTTCCCAGTTGTCGCCTGCAACGCCGTTGTCAATCTGCGGGCCATACTCGTAGTACACGTTCAGGATGCTCGCGCAGATACCCTCGACATTCGTTCTGTCGAACGTGAAGTTCAGGAACGGGTTGACCTGAGCGGTTGCTTCCAGCGCTTCCAGATCGGCATAGTAGTTGGGATCGGTGCCATTGTTGATGAGCGCGTTCTTGCAGGAGCCGATGATCCATCTCTGGATGCCGTAGCTGTCGTCCGCCGTGGGGCTGGCGCCGACATAGCTGGTGGTGATGGTGCCGTCGGCGTTCTTGGTGTAGTCCTCGCCCTCGATGCCGTAGATCAGCGTGTTGTACAGGTCGGGCTGGGAGTAGATCGCGTTGAGGACCATCATGGCGCGCTCGGGCTCATCCGCGCAGTACGGGATGGCGTAGGAGGTATCGCCGCCGAGAATGAGGTAGGCGTTCTCTTCGATGGGCAGATAAGTCATGTCCATACCGGCGTCTGCAATTGCTGCTTCCTGATCGGCCTCGGTCAGATACGGATCGCAGCTGAAGACATAGGTGGTGTCGGTGATCTCGCCGTTCTTCGGCATCGTCAGCGTGGAGGTGTCAACAGACATGATATCGGAGCGGATGTAGCCTTCCTTGTACCAGTCGGCCATCGTCTTGGCGTACAGCTTGTAGTGTTCGCCTGCAACGCCGTCCTTTACGGTGAAGGTGCCGTCGCAATAGGTGATGCCGATCTCAGCACCACCAACGCCGAGGAAGGAATACATGCCGTTGTACATGGACCAGCCAAATGCACGGCCGGTGTTGATGCCAGCGCCGAGCTTGCCGGCTTCCTTCGCAGCAGCCAGATATTTGGTCGCCTGATCCAGAACAGCCTGGAAGTCTTCAATGCCGGAGTAGTTGTTGCGCCACTTGTTGAGAGCAGCCTCGGTATCCTCGATCCAGGTGTCGCCTGCGAGCTCTGCGATCTCAGTCACGACGAGCCAGCCGCGGCGCTCGCCGCACAGGCCCTGCCAGCTGGGCAGATAGTAGATGTTGCCGTCGGCGTTGCGATGGATTTCAACAACGTTCTCGCCGAGAACGTCAACGATGCCCTGGCCGTACTCTGCGAGCAGATCGTCGAGCGGCATCAGGTTGCCGTCGGCAATGTTCTGCGGCTTGTTGATCAGCCAGCCGGTCCATGCGAGGTCAACGCCTTCGCCGGAAGCCAGAACCTGAGAGAACTTTTCGCTGTACTCATCGAAGGAAACGTCGATGAATTCAACCGTGGTGTTGGGAACGTACTGCTGGAGCTGCTCGTTGAACGCAGCCCATACCTTATCGGAGTTGGCCTGCTTGCCGGCGCCGGTGATCATGAGCTGAATGGTCTTCTGCTCAAGCGCGGGCTCGGCAGTCTCTTCGGGAGCTTCAGGGGTTTCGGTGTTGTCGGTGGTTTCCGCCGGCTCAGTCGTGGCGGGGGTTTCGTCCGCAGCGGGAGTCTCAGCAGTCTTGCTGCAGCCCGCCAGAACGATGCTCAGAACCATGATCATGGCAAGGAGCAGGCAAATGGTTCTCTTTTTCATGATATCCTCCTTAGATTTTAGGTGATATGGGGTGTCGTTTTCTCTTGTAAACGCCTCAAAACGCGGTACCATTCGTTTTCAGGCATACAATTCATAAAACAGGCTGTTCTCTCAGCCCTTGACTGCGCCGATCGTCAGACCCTGCGCAAAATACTTCTGGAAGAACGGGAACACGACCAGCATCGGGCCCGCCGCGATGACGCACATGGCGAATTTCAGCGATTCGCTCGGCAGCATACTCGTGTCCAGCGAAACGCTGCCGGACATCATGGGGTTGTTCGCAAGATTCTTCATGAATTCCGCCTGATCCATCATGCGCTGGAGCAGGTATTGCAGCGTATAGAGGCTTTCGTTGCGGATGTAGATCATGGACGTGGTATAGTCGTTCCAGCGGGCGACCAGCGCCATAAAGCCAAGGGACGCAAAAACGGGCGTGGACAGCGGCAAAACGACCGAAAAGAAGATGCGAAGCTCACTCGCGCCGTCCAGATACGCCGCCTCAAACAGCGTCTCGGGCAGGCCCTTGAAGAACGTCCGGAATACCATGGTGTTCCATGCGCCGCCGGTGATGCCGGGCAGAATGTAGATCCAGATGGAATCCGCCAGCTTATAATACTTGGCGAAGATAATGTAGTTCGGAATCATACCGGCGCCGAAGAGCATGGTGAAGAAAATAAAAATCGTGATCGGCCTGCGGAAGCGGAAATTGCTTCTGGAAAGCGGATAGGCTGCCAGTGCTGCGACGAGGCTGCTGAGGACCGTGCCGACCACAGCCTGAAAAATGGTCACACCGTAGGCGCGCAGCACGCGCGTGCCGCTGGAGAATGCCGACTTGTACGCGTCGAGCGTAAAATCACGCGGCAGCAGGGAAAAGCCGCCGGAGGTCAGGGCCTGTTCGCTGGTGAACGAGGCGGAGATAACCACGATCAGTGGAAGCACGAAGCAGGCGCACATCAGGAAGAAGAAAATATACACAAAGCGCTTGAACGCCCTGTCGCGGCTGTGCTTGATTTTCGGATTCATAAGATTCTCCCTTCCGCTTAAAACATCGAGTTGTCCGGGGAGATCTTCTTGACGATCCAGTTGGACAGCAGAACAAGGAACATACCCACAACGGACTGAATGAGGCCCGTCGTCGCGCCGATCGCATAGCTGGATTCCTGCAGGGAACGATAGACATAGGTGTTGAGGATATCGGTCGTTGCGTACAGCGTCGAGGTATTTCTCGGGATAACATAGAAAAGGTCGAAGTTGCCGCTGATGAGCGTACCCGCATTCATGATGGTGAAGATGCAGATCAGCGGGACAAGGTGCGGCAGGGAAATATGGAGCATCTTCTGGAAGCGGCTTGCGCCGTCGATCTCCGCCGCTTCATAGAGCGACGTGTCAATGCCCATCAGGGCTGCGAAATACATCATGGAGCCCATGCCGATGCCCTTCCAGATGTTCACGACGGTCAGGATGAACGGCCAGTATTTTGAATTCATGTACACATCGACCGGGTCGCCGCCGAAGAACTGAATGATCTGGTTCATAAGACCGGTCCTCGGGCTGAGGATGGCGTAGACGATATAGCCGACGATAACCATGGACATGAAGTTGGGGAACGTGATGATGGTCTGGTAGGTTTTCAGCCGGCGTCTGCTTGTGATCTCAAACAGCAGAAGCGCGATGATTACGTTTGTAACCGGACTGAGCACCATGAACAGAAGACCGTAGAGCACCGTGTTGCGCAGCGCACGGTCAAGCGCGACGGACTGGATGATCCACTTGAAGTTTGCAAGGCCGCACCAGTCGCTGCCGAGGATGCCCTTGGAGAATTTATAATTCTTGAACGGAATGATGACTGCGGCTCCCATCGGTATATAGTTGAACAGGATATAAGCGATGATCGCCGGGATGCACAGAAGCAGCAGCTGACGGCTGGCCTTTGCGTCCGCCCGGCCTTTGTGGCCAAGGCGCGGCCCTTCCTTTTTTCTTTCCTTCGTCATGGTTCGCATGGGTGCCTCCGCTTTTGTTTTCTTCATTTTACGGGTTCGGTTTTTGATTTCCAAGGTGCGATTGTGACAAGATGGCTGGCGATTGTGACTGCGTTGATTGTGCATTATTCCTGCATCCAGTTGGTATCTGCGTGTTTATTTTAAGCATTGTCGCCAAAAAATCAGCATTGAATTTGACGATTCGTATTTGCTCTTTTGTTAATATGCACAGAGACGATTGCATGAAATTATGCAAAAGGCACATGCGCTGCCGCATGTGCCTTTCATATCGCTTATAAAAACTTCATGCTGACCAACCATTGACGCAAAAGCTGCCGCCACTGTCCGACGGAGGCATCATCGAGCGCCAGCGCCTTGCCGTGCTGTCCAAACGGGAAGATGTGCAGCTCATACGGCACGTCACATTTTTGCAGTGCAGCGGCGTAGAGCATCGAATTGATTGCCGGAACACTTGCATCCTGCGCTGTGTGCCAGAGAAAGGCGGGCGGCGTGTTTTCTGTCACACAGCGCTGCGGAGAAAAGAATTCGATCTGTGCCTCATCCGGCACATCGCCGAGTAGAAAGCGGCGGCTCCAATCGTGTCGGTACTCGCCCATGTCGATCACACTATAGCAAAGGACGGTAAAATCAGGGCAGGCAGATAGATTGTCAAGCTCATCCTGCGGCGGGTAAAAGGCTTCATCATAGTGGACAGACAGTGTCGCTGCCAGATGGCCCCCGGCGGAAAAGCCCATGATGCCAAGGCGCTCGATCCCACGCTCCATGCAGAGCTTTCTTGCCAGCCGCATGGCCCGCTGCGCGTCGGACGGCTGCGCCGGGGCTTTACTCGGCGCAACACGGTATTCCAGCACAAAGGCTGTTATCCCGATGGTATTCAGCCACGCGCCAACGTCATTTCCCTCATAGTCCGCCCGGCCGCAGTAAGCGCCGCCCGGACACACGACAATTGCCGTCTTTGCGGCGTCACAGTCATATGGCGTAAGATACGGTTCAAACGCATCCTCTACGCAGCGGTGCGGCATGGTTTGGTTCCATAGCTTTATCATGGTTGCTTCTCCTTTCGCTGGCTCAAGTTCAGTTTCTGCTGGTATTCGCGCATGGAACAGCCCGCGAACCTCCGGAACACGGAATAAAAGCTTTTTTCGTCTCTATATCCGACCGCCTCCGGAATGGATTTGACATCCCGACCAGCCTCCAGCATTTGAATTGCCGCCTGAACACGGATGTGGGCCAGATAATCCGTAAATTTCTCGTTCATCTCTGTCTGGAATTTCCGGATAAAATGCCGCGGGCTGATGTGGACATACTCAGCCAGCTCCTGCACAGTCAGTTTTTCCGAGAGGTGCGACTGCATATAGACGCAGGCGCGCCCGATGGGATCGCTTTTCAGCGCGTCCTCCTGCGTGATATAGCCCTTTTCGGAAAGCAGCGCCCAGATGGCGTCCATGTACGCCGCCGTTCCCTGCGCGGAGGTCAGTATGCCCAGCGGCGCAGCCATCATGTTACTTCGGAGCTGCGCGGCCAGTGCCTCATCCCTGCGGCAAATTTCTGCGCGCAGTTCCTCCATCAAAGAGCGCACCAGCAGAGCCTCCATGCGCAGCGGAGCATCGCTCAGCAGCGGCTTGACTTTGGAATACATTTGCCAGTGATCCTCGTCGATGCCCGGTTTCAGTGCCAGAAGCAGCTTCAGAAGTCTCGAAATGCACTCATCCCAGTTTTGCTGGCCGCGCAGATATGCTTCTTCCCGACTTTCCGTGTGCAGTTCCTCTGAAACGCGGATCATCGCGCTGCGCAGCGCGTCGATCCCGTCAGACTTCGGCAAATAGTCATATGCACCGCACCGGACGGCTTGCTGCGCTTCCGCAAGGTTCGGCGTGTCAGTCAAAAAAATCACGCGGAGGCACGGAAACTGTCTGCGGACATGTCTGGCAAGTTCAAACCCAGACATATCCGGCAGGCTCGTATTTGTGATGAGCACGGCCGCAGCTTCGCCTTCCTGCATCCAGCGCAGCGTTCCTTCCGCCACACATTCGCCGCGTACCATGCTGAATCCCAACCCGTAAAAGTCAATGCCGTTGATCACCTCTGTGCGGTATCGCATACAGGGATCCGTAAAAAATGCTTCAAACATAAGCTGCCTCACATCCGTCCATCGGTCCAGTATCCTCTGTATCGCATTCTAAAAGAATGCGGGTCAAAATTCATAGGTGGCGAATATGACATTTTTGCGGGTCAAAGTGTCATTTTCGCAGATTGCCTCCCTATATGCGCTGTGTTACGATACGAAAAAGCAGCGAAAAGGAGAACATATATGGATCAATTCGCACAAATCGCGGCAAACGGCATCGGCGGGAACGCTGCGCTTCTGGAGCCGACCGCGCCAATTCCGCATGAAACCGTTATCTGCCGTCTGGAACAGGCAGATGCACAGCCCATCGCAGTCAAGCCGCATCTGTCTACAACGGAAGAACTGAAAACCGAGCTTGCTGCCATGCGGGAAGCATACCGCCCGTTTCTGGAAAATCACGCGCCTGCGTTTGAAAGCCTGCGCCGGCGCATGGATCTCACGTCGTTTCTGCGCGATGGTCAACCGGTCACGATCCCGGAATACGGCGGGCCTATCGGCGTGTGCAAAAAGACATATGAAACCACGTTTGAGCTGCCTGCGCTTTTGGCGGGCCAGTCGGTCTATATCCATTTTGACGGCGCGGATTACCGTGCAGTCGTTACCGTCAATGACACATTTGTCGGAGAGCATGAGGGTTTCTTCTCTCCGTTCGAGTTTGAGATTACAGGCATCGTCAAAGACGGCACAAACCGGTTGAAAGTTGAATTGTATAATGACCATATTTATATGGGAAACGATCCCGGCGGCAGCGAAGAAACAGAAGGCGACAAGCTTTATGCCGCCACCGGTCTCGGCTGGGACGGTCCGCTGGACGGCTGGCACCACTGCCCCTCCGGGACGGGCATTTACAACCGCGTCTATGTGGAGATCCGAAATTCCGTCCATATCAGCGACCTCTATATCCGTCCGCTGGACGGGAAGGCAGAAGCATGGCTGGAAATTCAGAACGACAGATATGATACCCTCCCGGTCGAGCTTTCGCTTTCACTCTACGGGCAGAACTTCCCCGAGACGGTCTTTGAAGACCACCGCTTTACGCCGGAGACGACGCGCTTTGTCGGCATGGGCGACAGCCTGACGGAGGCCGCCGTCAAGTCCGAGCTTGGAAAGGGCATTCCCATGCCGCTCAAGCACGGAAAGAATCTGTACAAACTCAAATTTGACCTGCCAGACGCAAAGCTGTGGGATCTGGAAACCCCGTATTTGTACCAGCTCCATGCAGCCGTTCTTGTAAACGGGACGTGCACCGACCGCCTTGCGCAGCAGTTCGGTATGCGCAGCTTTACGCAGGACACAGAAAGTCCGCAGCGCAAGGGGATGTTCTATCTCAATGGCCGCTCCATCCGTCTGCGCGGGGCCAATACGATGGGCTTTGAGCAGCAGGACGTGCTGCGCGGCGATCTTCCGCAGTTGATCGACGATATTCTGCTGGCCAAGCTCTGCAACATGAATTTTCTGCGTCTGACGCAGCGGCCGGTGCAGGATGAGGTCTACGAATACTGCGACAAGCTCGGCCTTATGACGCAGACGGATCTTCCGCTGTTCGGCGTCATGCGCCGCTTCCGCGTCCCGGAGGGCATCCGGCAAGCGGAGGAACTGGCGCGCATGGTGCGTAAGCATCCGTGCAATGTCGTCGTCAGTTATATCAACGAGCCGTTTCCGAACGCCAATAACGAGCCGCACCGACATCTGATCCGTCCGGAACTGGAAAACTTCTTCACCTGCTGTGACCTTGTTGTGAAGTTCTCGAACCCCGATCAGGTCATCAAGCACGTGGACGGCGATTATGACCCGCCCACAGACGGGATGCCGGACAACCACTGCTACCCCATGTGGTATAACGGCCACGGTATTGACATTGGCCGTCTGCACCGGGGCTATTGGCTGCCTGTCAAGCCCGGCTGGTACTATGGCTGCGGTGAATACGGTGCAGAGGGGCTGGACTCGGCGGAGGTCATGGAGGAGTGCTACCCGCGCGAATGGCTGCACGAGCCGTTTGACCCGGGCCGCATTGTCCGCAGCCAGACAAAGAGCTTCAGCGGCTTTTTCTATGACGCGCAGGAGGATATGCAGGGCTGGATCAGCCGCAGCCAGCGGTATCAGGCCTTTGCCGCGCGCATGATGACCGAGGCATTCCGCCGCGACGACCGCATGGTCTCGAACGCCATTCATCTGTTCATCGACGCATGGCCCAGCGGCTGGATGAAGTCCATCATGGACTGCAAGCGCATCCCGAAGCAGGCGTATTTTGCCTACCGAGATGCACTCGCGCCCCTGCTGGTGTCGCTACGCACCGACCGCTTTGCCTATACGGCGGGCGAAACGATTCAGATCGAAGCGTTCCTGTGCAATGATACCGCGAAATCCGGCGCGTATACGCTTGCCTTTGAGCTTTACAACGAACAAAACAAGCTGATTCAGACCGGGCGCGTCCCCGCGCACGCGGACGCCTGCCGCGCAGCCTATATCGCCAGCGCCGAATTCCCGGCAGAGACCGCGCAAGACCGCGAAACGCTGACGCTCCGCGCCGTCCTGCTGGACGGGAACGGGGACGTTGTCAATGACGCAGAGCAGAAGCTGACCGTATTTCAGGACGTGACTGTCGTACCGAACGACAATGTTGTCATTCTGAAGCTGGAACCGGGTTTGCATACCGTCGCGGGTGAGACCGTGACCGTCAAGCCCTGCGGCATGCTCCCGCTGCACTTCGTCTCCCGCAAGACCGGCTACCCGGCTGTCGCGGAATTTAAGGAGCAGGACTTCTCCTACTGGTATGACGCCAAGGAGGACTGCATCACGCCGCTTCTGGACACGACCTTTACTGCCGAGGGCTTCACACCCATTCTTTTGTCCAACAATATGGACGAACAGGGAAATTGGGGGCCAGTACTGGCTGCGGCAGAAAAGCTATACGAGGGCAAGCACTATGTGATCTGCCAGTTGGATCTGCGGCAGGAAAACCCGGTCGCAAAGCGCTTCCTGAGAAATCTCTACAGGTTGGGTACAAAATGAACAACATCGAACAGGCGATTTCCTTTGCGCGGCAGGAATATACCCGTCAGGGCCTGGACGCGCTCTATCAAAAGGACTTTGAGGAAGCGCTGCTTCCGGCACGTTCTCAGGCCGCCGAAATTTACAGGGCAGACACGCTCCGTTGGAGCGGCGATCCCAAGACGGATCTGCTCGCAGCGCTCCTTTGGAGTCAGAAGCTGCTGAACGATTATCAAAGGCACCAGCTTCCGGACGAGGTTTTTTATCATACGATCGACGATATCGGCCGCTGGGCCTCCGAATATTGGAGCTATAGCGGCAAGATCGGCCTTGCCGAAAGCGCATGGCTGACGAATCATCTGACGCTGCGGCTGTTCCAGCTTGGACGACTTCAATTCTGCATGGAGCCGGCGGACTTTTCCGCCCCGGCTTTTGGACTTGAACCGGGCGAGCCGCTGGTGTCTGTGCACATCTGCCGCGGCGGTTCGCTCGATCCTGCGGCGTGCGACACCTCGTTCGCGCGGGCACGCGCATTTTTTCCGAAACACTTCCCAGCGTATGCGTTCCGGTTTTTCAGCTGCCACTCCTGGCTGCTGGATGAAACACTGCTGCCTCTGGTTGGAGTATACTCCAATATTTCATTTTTTCAACAGCGTTTTCAGATCGTCGGGCGCACCGCATCCAACGCAGCCGCGCGATATGTGCTCCGTTGGGACATTCAGCCGGATGAAATTGCTGCGTTTATCCCGCAAAATCGCTTCCAATCGAACCTCAAAGAGCGGCTTCTTGCCGGGCAGCAATTTTATGAGGCGACCGGCCTGATCGTCCGATAGGGCGTTATACAATAGGAGGAGAGACACGATGGAGCTTGAAATTCTTCTTCCGTTTCCTTCCGCAGAGACCATGACAGAAAGCTGGGCATTTTCGGAAGCGCAGATTGATTTTCGACATGATCCGGAGGCTGGCGCAAGATGCACGATCAGCTATGCTGCGGTGGAGCTTAGAACACATTTGCTGCAAATGGAGCCAGACGCACAGATTTGCTTTGTCTCGCAGCGGCACAACGGAAAAGCAGCGATCGAATTGCACGCCGATTCTCTTACGGCATCTGGGGATGCATACGCGCTGCTGCCGCAGAAGGATGGTCTTTTGATCCGCGGTGCAGGCCGGGTCGGTGTTTTATACGGCGTCTATGAATTTCTGAAAATGCAGGGCTGGCGATGGCTGGAACCGGGTACAGCGGGAGAATATGCGCCCGAGCCGGGATGCGGCCTTCTCTGGCCGAAGAACGCCGTGCATGATGCGTCCGCTTCCACGCTCGGCCGTGGATTTTCCATCGAAAGCGCGCTCAAGGAGAGCGCGGATCTTCTGATCTGGATGGCCAGAAATCGAATGAATGCGTATGGAGATCGGCCGAACACGCGCGCGCTCATGCGGAAGCTTGGAATTGTCATGCGCGATGGCGGTCATATTTTTGAGGCTATTCTGGCGCCGGATCGTCCGACCCCATCCGGCCGGACGCTTTGGGACGCGCACCCGGAGTGGTACGGAACACCTGCCCACGGACCCAAAAGCAGGCAGACCGCACTGCAGACGCAGTTCTGCGTTTCTCAGCCGGAACTGATTCCATATTTATGCGAGGAACTGCTGCGGCACATCATGGGGCCGTGGCATGAGGCAGATGAAATCGACGTCTGGGGCCTCGATACATGGGGGAGTGTCTGCACATGCGAGCGCTGCCGTGCGCTCGGAAACGGCACAGACCAGATGCTGCATATGGCATCACACTTTCGTTCCTTCCTGGACCGCGCCCGCGCGGCAGGCCGGTTGGATCACGATGTAAAGATGGCCTTGATCGCGTATGAAGGAACCTCCACGCTTGCGCCGCCGGAGCGTCCGATCCCGCAGAATCTTCTGGATGCCGGAGACTATCTCATTTACGCTCCCATTGTCCGCTGCTATGCGCATGGCTTCGACGATCCCGGCTGTTCCTATAACCGGGCATACGCAAGCGCGCTTTCCGGCTGGAATCAGATCCGGCCGCACCTGCCGGTGATGGTGCTGGAATACTACAATGTCAGCAAATTTGAGGATCTTCCGCTGCTGTTTACGCACAGTATGGCGCATGATTTTCAAGTCTACCGCCGCACCGGTGCAGCAGGCTTCGTATATATGCACGTCCCGCTGGTAAACTGGGGAATGCGCGCATTGACACAGGTTTTATTTGCAGAACTGGCGTGGGATCCGGACGCCGATATCGCGAAGATCAAAGCGGAATTTCTTTCGCGCCGGTACGGTGCATACGCGGGACGGCTCCGGTCTGTATACGATCAGATCGACATGGCCTCGCAGCAGATTACAAGCTGGCGGGCGTGGAAGGACAGAAGCCTGCTGAGCCGGCTGCAAAGCTGGAACGGAGGCAGACCGGAGCGTCCGCTGCAAGTCGACGACCACTTTCAAACGCCGGAAGCGTTTGACACAGCCGGGGAGCAAATGCTGTCGCTTCTGCAGGCAGCGCTGCTGACACTGCGGGAAACCCTGTCTGCGGTCAAACACGATACCGCGGCCATCCGTACCGATATCGTCACAGCGGTAAATCCTGCGCAGCAGCGCAGCGCACAGCAAAGCGCGCAGCTGCGTCATGCACTGGAGGAAGACCTCCGGCTTCTGGTCTACGGAACAGATACCATGCAGCTCATGCTCCGCATGGGACAGTATTATACCGCGCTTTATGCAGGATGCGATGACCGCGCCGCACTTTTATGGCGGCAGATCGACACGCTGGAACAGCGGCTGGAGCAATACTATATGCCGCTTACGTTCAGCACGGACTGCCTCGATCTCATCAGCAATGACGCGCTGACCAGAACACAGTTGCGCGAGGTCATTGCGCGGTGCAGAAAATTCAGAATCGATCACCATTGGGAGGATGCTGTATGCTGATCAGAACCATTCAGACAGATACGCTTTTTTCATCCGTATATGATTCGCGCAGTTCAATGGGATACGCTGCCGCAGAAGCGGCCGCCAGCGCCATCCGCGCAGTTCTGGAACGGAAGGAAACTGCAAATGTGATTTTTGCCGCTGCGCCTTCGCAGAATGAGATGCTGGAAAGCCTGCTGCGGCAGGACCTGGATTTTTCCCGGATCAACGCCTTTCACATGGACGAGTACCTCGGCCTTGGTCTGGATGACAGCGCTTCCTTCAGCTGCTATCTGACAAAGCATCTGTTCGGCAGGGTAACGTTCCGCACTGTGAATCTGATTCCCGCAAAGCGAACGCCGGAGGCAGCCTGCCGCGCCTACACAGAGCTTCTAAAAGACAATCCGCCGGATGTCGTCTGTATGGGCATCGGGGAGAACGGACATATTGCATTTAATGATCCCGCTGTGGCAGACTTTCAGGATCCCGTCTGGATGAAGCCGGTTCAGCTTGATGCGGTCTGCCGTATGCAGCAGGTGCATGACGGCTGCTTCTCCACACTTGATGCCGTTCCGAAAATTGCCCTGACGCTGACAGTTCCCGCCCTGATGCAGGCAGCGCACCTGATCTGCACAGTGCCGGGACGTACAAAGGCTGCTGCCGTCAAAGCCATGCTGACCGGGCCGATCGATACCGCCTGTCCGGCGTCCATTCTCCGCAGCCACGCGCATGCACAGATGTTTCTGGACACGGACAGTGCCTCGCAGCTTCTGTAAGGTGGGCGCGTATGGAACGCATCGCCATTTGCGGCGGCAGACTGCTCACGCCGCAGGGGATCTTGGAGCAGCATATCCTATTGGCGGAGGACGGCGTGATCACCGCGATCATACCGGAGATAACGCCGATCTCCACGGATTATCGCCGTGTGGATGCAAAGGGACAGTATGTATCCCCCGGCTTCGTCGATATCCACCAGCACGGCGCTGGCGGAAGCGACTATATGGAGCCGGATACCGATACATATTACACCGTTCTTTCCACACATCTGAAATATGGAACGACCTCTGTCATGCCGACCCTGATGTCTGCAAGCGCAGAGCACACCATCCGCGCAGCCAGGCAATATGTCCGCGCGTTGGCCGATCCCCGGATCTCCTGCAATTTACTGGGTCTGCATGTGGAGGGGCTGTATATCTCGCCCGAGCAGGCAGGCGCGCAGAATCAGAAGCAGATCAAGGCCTTTGACCCAGCAGAATATCACGCCATATGCGAGGCCGCAGAGGGGCATCTTCGGCGCTGGAGCGTTGCGCCGGAGCTGCCCGGTGCGGATGAATTTGCCCGCTTTGCGCGTGACAATCGGATCACATTGAGCATCGCACATTCCGACGCCGATTTTGATACAGTCTGCCGGGCGTTTGAGATCGGCTACAGGCATATCACGCATCTCTATTCCGGATGCAGTAGCGTCGTCCGAAAAAACGGCTTCCGGATCGCAGGCGTGGTCGAGGCTGCCTATTATCTGGATGATATGGACGTCGAGATCATCGCAGACGGCTGCCATCTGCCGCTGTCGCTCCTGAAGCTGATCACAAAGCTCAAGAAGCCGGAGCATATCGCTCTGATCACAGACTCCATTCGTCCAACCGGTCTTGATGTCCGGGAGAGCTTCTCCGGCAGTTCCGATGATCCGATCCCGATCGTCGTCGAGGACGGTGTCGCCAAACTGCTGAACCGGCAAGCCTTTGCCGGCAGCATTGCAACCTCCGACCGGCTGATCCGCACCATGCTTCAGGCCGGCATCGCGCTGGAAGACGCTGTGCGCATGGTCACGGTTCATCCCCTTCGGCAGATGGGTGCCGGCATGAAAAAGGGTGTTTTGCAGGAAGGCTTCGACGCAGATCTGTGTATCTTTGACGAGAAGATCCATGTCACGCAGGTTTTGATTCACGGGAAAACGGTGTATAAAGACGCTGCGGCAGCATAACGCGCTGCCGCAGCAGGAATGCATGCTTGATGCAAAAGAAGGGACGCGAGGTAGCGAGTTGTCTTTTTCATCATCTTTCACCTTTCATTTGTACTTGCTCCTGGTGCCGTTTCTTCATGCTCGAAGTTGCTGCAAAAACGGCATCACGCTACTTCTTCCCCAAGATAGCGCGATACCGTTTTTGCATTCGAGGATTGGGCGTGTATGAACTGTACCTTTATCCTATCAAAGCATTTTTTGATTGTGAAGCTCCCCCGGGGGATGTTTTTTGAAAAATAGACGCAAAAATAGACAAAGTTTTTTCGCATATGAGGGCAGCCCGCCATCGGCGGGCTGTTTATTTAAACGCCTCAATCCTTATCTTCAAAAAGGGCGGCAAACTCGCGGGAAGAAGCGTTTAGGTCTCGGGTACTCATACTCAGCTCAATGCTGATAGCAGAACTGAGAATATTACACAGCATCATGGCGCTTGACAGGGTGTTGAGGAAAAGTCGGGTGTTGGTGGGACAGAACAGAGCCAGATCACTGAAAGGCAAGATGTCAGATCGCGGGCCGTCGGTGACTGCGAGCACCTTGGCGCCTTTTTGGTGGGCATATTGCGCCAAGTTAGTTGTCATAAAATAATAGTCCGGAAAAGAGAATGGCAGCAGCAGAGTATCCTCGCCAATCAGGGGAAGCGCAGCTTGGATGGTATCATTGAGCTCGGTGTTGACACTGAGCGAAGGAATACCAGAGATAGAAAGACGCATGGACATAAAGTCGATAAGCTGAACCGAAACACCCCGACCGCACAGTATAACAAACCGCTTATCAAGAATCATGCGTGCAGCTTCGAAATATTGTTCGGTATTAATCTGCGAAAAATAAGCCGAAATAGATGTTAATTCCTCGCTGCAAATTTGCTGCAGAAAATTTTCTCGATTGGTCAGCTCACGTGAGGGCACAAAAGGGTGTTGGTTGGCGTCATCCTGCTGTACCATTATTCGACGACTACCTAGCAAATACTTGCGAAATTGATATTTAAGGTCATTGAAATTGGCATAACCCAAATAGGAACAGGCGTTCAGCACAGTCATTTCAGACACATGAGTGGCAGTGCTCAGTTCCTTGAGCGTGATAAAGCTCATACGCTCGGGATCGGCGAGCATGAATGTGGCGATGTCTTTCTGCTTTTTGGTCATGCCCGAATATTTTTCCTGAATGTTTTGAATAACGTCCAACGGAGTTCCCTCCCGGTGAAATTGTCGCGCATACCATTATAGCTGCTGAACGGCAATTTTGTCAAATTCTTAGCTGAAAAAATGTAAAAATTACAAAAAATGGCGACAGAAAGCCCGATTTTAGCTTTTTGTCGCCATTTTGAATTGATCGTTAAGAAACGGATTGGTCTGGATGAGCGGCCACGGGAGCAGATGGGCCATTGTACAGAGGAAAGCGGATGCATACCCTGAACTGGTCGCCGTCAATCGCCACACTAAACTGCCCGCCGCAGGATTGGGTAAAGCTCTGGGCAATGGACAGCCCCAGGCCGCTGCCTTCGGCTGTACGGGCCTTGTCACCGCGGACAAACCGCTCGGTGATCTCTTCGGCAGTGAAATCCATTTCGTAGCCAGCAGTATTTTTGATGCAGAGTACAGCGCTGTCGTCCTGTTTGGCCAGGTCAACATAAATGCGGGTGCCTGCCAACGAATATTTGAGCGCGTTGTCAATGACGTTTTGCAGTACGCGGTACATTTTGAGACCATCGGCCCAAATGGTAACGGGTGGTTCTGCCAGCGACAGACGAAGTCCCAAGCCGGACTGGTCGATGCGCTCCTGCATGTCGCCCAGCGTCTGTTCGACCAGACGGTGGAAATCCAGCGCCTCACTTTTAATCTCCATGTTCCCGCTCGTACTTTTGGCCAGCTCAAAAAGATCGTAAACCAACTTTTTGAGTCGATCTGATTTTTGGGCCAGGATCTGCACATAGTCGCGCGCCTCAGGGGGCAGTTCGTCGACCTTGGACAAAAGCTCTACATAGCTGATGATGCTGGTCAGCGGTGTTTTGAGGTCATGGGAGACGTTGGTGACCAGCTCGACCTTCATGCGCTCGCTTTGCATCTGTTTCTCAACGCTTTTCTGCATGCCGCCGCCAATGTCGGACAGCCGGCGGCTGACCGGAGCAAGCGGTGAACCCGGTGCTATGCCGGGAGCCCAGTTCAGCTCGCCGTCGGCAATGTGGCCGATCCGCCCGATCACGCTCTGGCCGTACCCGGTCAAGGCGTTTGAGACCTGCAAG
>ERZ773192.1545-NODE-1545-length-22544-cov-16.476811_pt1 | contig 22544 bp, 21 predicted proteins | sample MGYA00581010_ERZ773192 | MGnify/ENA primary metagenome ERZ773192 (study PRJEB29015, sample SAMEA2737741) | human gut metagenome | biome: human gut; feature: human-associated habitat; material: faeces | place: China | collected 2012 ...
TCTTTCTTATTCAGCGCATAGATGCTTTTTCTATTAAACATTTTGTTCCTCCGTTTCGGTGTTGGGTGGGTGGTGAACCGAACCAACACCGGCGGAGAACGACAGCCGACAGAAAAACGAAAAAAGGCGCTCGCACGGACATCATTGCCCGCACGAGCGCCTTGATTGCGCACGAAAGCACAAGGGAATATTGCTGCCCCCGGAGGGGCTGAATCACGGATGAACCATACTGCATAAAAAGAGAGCTGCAACTCACTTCTGTGAGTGCAGCTCGTCTGCGGAATCGCCGCGTGCTTTTTCAAGAGAACGGCTTTTCGGTGTTTATACTTTTTCGCATTGAGGCCAGCGGCCTTAGCGCCATCTCCTGTTCATCCGTGTTCTCATAAAATAATCTCCAGTTCCTTGAATGTGATTTATAACTCATTCGATATGAGCTACATGTAGATTTAAGTGAAGCGAAGCTCACTCTACAATATAGTAGAGGTGATTTCCAATGAACTTTCTTGACCTGTTTGCCCAGAGACTCCGCGAAAAGCGGGAGCAGAAAAAGATAACACAGCGCGAGTTAGCAGAACGGCTCAATATGTGTACCCGAACCGTCATTGAGATTGAAAAGTGCAAGAGCAATCCGCGTTTTGAAACGGTTGCACTGATTTCGGAAGAGATGGACATCAGCCTCGACGGAATCGTGTTCCACGGCAGAGCACCGCAAACCGTCGCCAAGTGCATGGCAGATTTCTTTGCCGGTAAGAGTGATGCCGAGTCGCAGAAGTACATAGGTCTGTGCATGAGCGCGGACAAGCTGAAATGACACGTCAAAGGGAAACAAAAAGAGAGCCGATAACCCGTGCAGCCTGTTGGCTCACGGATTATCGGCCCTGCGTCTATGCGTCCGACTCTCGTGTCGTTATTCGATTTTATCCGTGGTAGTCACCGGTTGTAGAATCCACCGCAACATAGGGGACAACCTTTCCATCAATTTCTACATAGACCTGATATACGCCGTTTTCCAGTTCCTCATAATGATCCGGCTTGACGCCGTAGTTTTCCAGCAGACTTTTTTCAAACGCAGCTTTCCATGCGTCATCAGCGGCACCGTCCTCGTTCGCTGGGGTATCTTTGCCCTCTGCGGTATCCGCATCGGATGAACCGTCTGTGTCAGTGGATGGGACCATCTCAACCGTTCCTCCCGCGTTTCCCGCAGCGGAAGGGTCTTGGTCGCTGTTGCCGGTGGGCGGAACCTTTCCGCAGGCCGTGAGGGAGATCAGCATCATTGCCGCAAGAGCAGCGGCGATGATGAATTTTCCACTCGTGGGAAGCCTGCGACTGCACTTGCAAAATGCCCTTTGTTCAGAAATGCTTTTCATAGTAACTTACTCCTTCTTGAAAAAGTGACGCAGAGCAATACCTTCCGGTAAAGCTCTGCGTCTTTGCGTCTGGCTATGCGTTTGCTTTTTATGTTCAATGAGTGTTTCTGCCGGGGCTTTTTACGTTTTGCTGTCTGCTGTGTTCAGTTCGAGGTTCATCAGGTCAAAATCAATATATTCTCCATTGATTTTGAAAAAATGGGGAAACGTACACAGCTTCCGAAAGCCGTACTTCTCATAAAGCCTGATGGCGCGGGCGTTGCTGCTGCGCACTTCAAGATTTAACTGCTCGAAGCCGTTTTCCTTAGCAAAGGCAAGAATTGCTTCCGTCAGCGCAGACGCCGCGCCGCAGCCCCACCACGCTTTTTCAGACTGATGCCAAACTCTCCGCGATGGCTCATGCGCCGGGGCTTGCGGTTCAGACTTGCCGTGCCGATGATCTCGCCATATACCTTGGCGAGATACTGCACATTGTCAGCCGATCCGCACTGTGAACGCAGATAGGCTTGCTCTGCCTCAAGGCTGAGCGGCACTCCCTCCGCACCGAAGCTGAGATTTTCGGTTTCGCCGCCCACGATTTTCAGATAATCCAAGAGGGCCGCTGCATCCTCTGCCCGTGCGCGCTCTATGACAAACAAGCTGTTATTCATCTTTAGGACTTCCTTTCTTCGTATTGGCTGCCCGCATCATCCGCGAAGCCCCGCCGCCTGCATGATGGCCTCCACCGGCTCTACCGGGTCGCTGCCCCAAATAACTTCCACATTTTCACACCCGGCACTGTCCAGCAGCTCCCGCGCTTCGTCGGTCAGGAGCTTTTTGTAGGCATCATCCACCAGCTCCAGCTTTTTCAGGCACTCGGTCAGATTATCATTTTTCGAGGCCAGCCATGTGGAGGTAGCGTCGCTGATTTCATCCGCATCAAGGCCGGTGTTCTCGCCCCAGTCCAGCAGCTTGGCCGCCGCCTGCACAGCCAGCAGCGAAGAACCGGAGGTTCCAACCGTAACACTTGTGTCGATTTCATCCAGAATGGGGAGCGTCAGCACCGGCGGCACGTCTGCCGGGGCATCGTCTGCGTCAGAGGTGGAGCATGTCACGCCGTCCTCAGAAATGGTGACATACAGCTTTTCCTGCGTCACATCGTAGAGGAACGTGCCTTCTCCCAGCAGCGTATCGTCGGCATCACGGGCACTGACGGTAAAGAGGACGGAGCAGTTGTCCTTTTGGGAAAGCTGTACAATATCGTCCCCGGTGAAAACCCATTCACCAGCCTTTAACGGCGAACCATCCGCATTTTCACATACCTTTGTAAAGCTGCTGCCGCCGTGCAGGGCGATAGAGCTGGCATCATCGCGCTCCAGCCTGACATATACGCCAAAGCCGTCGGATTCAGCGAGCGCGTCTGTCCCGGATGGGGTGCTGTTGGGAGTTTCCGATAGTTTGATGCATCCCGTCATAAAGACAGATACCAGCAATACCACTGCGGTCAGCAGCATCGTCATTGTTTTCTTGTAGTTTTTCATAGTTCCTCCTATCAGTTCATCGCCCGGAAAAAGACTGCCGGTAGACAGGCAGTACCCGCTTCCAGAATACCAGCCCATTGACAAGAAGCAGCGCACCCACAAGGCAGAAGATGCCGAGCTGCGTGTCTGTCATGCGTTCGGCGCAGACGTCGATTTGAACGCCAAGTCCCATAAAGTTGATTTGCTTCAATACACCGGTAAACAGGGCATACAGCAGATGTGCGCCCTCGTGAACGAGGTAGTAGGCGGCAAGCGCAGCCAGAATACCGATGTATTGACGTGTTCGTTTTGACATGATCTGTCCTCCTGAAAAGGTCTTTATTTTCTGCCCAAATACCTGAACACATGGCGGCAATACTCCTGATACGGCGCTCCGAAGTTGTTCACAAGGTATCGCTCCTCCTGCAATATCTGTAAGTGGAGCATGACGATGGCAAAGGCAGAAAAACTGAGCGTCAGCAGGTTCCCGTACAGCAGCAGGACACCGACATACATAAGGTCAAAGCCGAGGAAGGCCGGATTGCGGCTGAAACGGTAAATGCCGGTTGTGACCAATTCTGTTTTATCCTTGTCGGGAATACCCGCCCGCCAGCTATCCTTCATACACAGAACGGACAGCAGGAAGATCGCATCGCCCAGCATCCCGACACAGAAGCCAGTAAGTCTCACGCCAGCGGGAAGATAGTTCCAGTCAAGGGCGATGGAGAGAAACTGTGCGATGGGCGCACCCAGCGTCGCAATGCTCATCAGCACTTCGACCATGTGAATGGATTTTTCCTTTCTGCGCCCAATCTGCCGTGTTTGGATGCCGCGGTGCTTTTGCACCAGCACCTTGGCAAAATAAATGCCGTAGAAAACCGCCAGCACGAGGAGCGCCAGTACCGCATAGAGAAGCCTGTCCTCCCAAAGGATTTTCATGTTTACTCCGTCCTTTCCGGTGCCTGCGCAGCCCAATACTGGATGCCCCAATGTTCAAAGTCCCATTGCTCCATATAGGTATTGCACTCGTAGTCGATGTAGTAAAGCATTCCGTCGCACGGAACGAAGTTGGTGGGATAGTAGTCGATGTTCAGTCCAGCCGGGTATAGCAGACTGCACATGGCCTGCACCTGCGCAAGCCAGTCGGGTTCCATCCGTCCCGTTTTGAGAAGTTCTGCCACCGTTGCACCGGCGATGTACTCCTTCAAAATGCGCTCCTGCGTGGTATCCACCGCCAAAAGCCGGGGCATGGGAATACCGATCTTGCGCAGCGTTTCATAGTCGCGCAGTTCTGAGCGCAGCTTGTCACCGAAGGTGTAGTATTCGCAAGGCTCGTGGTGGATCTGTTTCAGGACATATTGCGTCGTTCCATCTGTCACGAGATAGGAATAGCCTCCTTTTCCTTTTCCAAGGAGCTGGAGTATGGTATATTCCGCACCGTTTACCGTCATTGTGTCAGGCATTATTCTGCTTCAGCGCCTTCAGGTTTTCCAGCACAAACGGGCTGTTTACGGCGATTTGCCCCAGCGTCGGACATCCATCCATCTGTCCGCAGTCTGCGCAGGTATCCAACCCCTTTTCCCGGACGCAGTTATGTACGGGGCAGAGCTTGTCGCAGAACGGCGTTTTTGCACCCTCTATGCGGCAGCCGGTGCAGTTGATCATGTCCGGCGTGATTGTTACCCCGTTGAGCTTTGTCCACAGGGCGGCAGTTTTCTCGCGCAGGGCATTGTCGTTTGTAACCGTTGCGATTCTGGCATCGCATTTTTCGCAGTCCAGTCCGCAGCAGCCGATCAGTTGATTCGTGTTTTTCATAATCTTACCTCCATACAATCTAAGCTTTCCTGACGGCAAGGCAGTAATTGACATGCTCAAAGGCTTTCATATCTGCCCCGGTCTTGTCGATGATGTCCCTTTGAATATCATCCGGTGTCAGCAGTTCATAAATCAGAAACCCATGCTTCTCCAGCAGCTTTTCAAGCTCCGCATAAGAAAACGCCGATTGCATCGGTTCACCGCCTGCTTTTGCCATCATAATGGTGTTCTGCACACGCTTTTCGGGTGCAGCAAAGAAGTCCTCGTCCGGATAATCAAACACAAGGGTGCTGCCGTCCGCACAGATCGAGGACAATGCAGAGAGCATAGTGTCGATTGCTTCTGCTGAAAGGTAGTAGGTCACACCAAGCCATGAGAAAAAGGATTTGGCAGACGGGTCAAAACCAGCAGCAATCAGCCGTTCCGCCAAGCTGTCCTTCGTGAAATCAACGGGAACAAAGGTGAGATTGTCGGGAACTGTCCAACCGGCGCGGGCGATCCGTTCCAGCTTGTCCGCCTGCGTCAGAGGATGATCGACCTCGAATACCCGGTATTTCGATAAAAACTCCGTTTCCCGGAAAGCGAAGGTATCCATACCTGCGCCGAGGATGACGTATTGCTTTGTGCCAGTCAGGACGGCGGTTTTCAAAGCCTTCTCCGTATAGGCCGCGCGGCAGAGTGGCGACGGCGCGATATGGACATTCACAAGTCGGCGTAGCAGCTCCTTCGGTTCCTGCTTTGCGGGGTCGATCTCTGGTTCAAAGAACTGCGCTCCGCCGAGGATATAGCCCTGAACGGCGGCATATTCTTCCTCCGTCATCAGGTTTTTGGCAAGATGATCGGCGAAAACAGGATGATCTTCGTTTTCTGCATGAAATGCCCGTCCGAAGGAACTCATCAGGGCGGTAATACTGGCTTTGTTATTCATTCCGTTGACCTCCATATTTTTCTTCCATTTCTTTCGTATGTGCATGAAGCAGCGTTAGCGCCTGCGTCTGGACACAGGGCAGTGACCTTTGATCCGTGTCTGCAAACTCGCGTTTGATCCGCGCGGCAGCAACCGCGTGAGCGTCGTCTGTTTTGTTCTCATCCGCTTCCGATAAGAGCTTTTGCAACAGACTCAAATCGCTGGAATAGTGAAGCTCCACCAGCTTTGCCCGGTATTCCAGCTCTGCGGGGGTGATCTCCGGGAATCGTTTCATATCCACAGTATGCTGTGCTTCGTGCTTCAGGAGCGAAACAAGAAACCGTTCGCTTGCAAAGTCATACGCCTGCTCGATACAGTTGATCGTTCCATCGGGCGAAGCCCAGCCGCCCGTACCATATCGGCCGAAGGTCAGATAATCCATCCAGCTCCGAAATACAAAACCTTTAAGGATGTTGACCGTATATTCCGCCGTTCCACACGGCAGTTCAACACGGTAGACGGTCGGAACCGTGTCCCGCCAGATATAAGGGCCGTAATACCCCTGCGTTTTTCCGAAAAGAGCATGATAGCCCTCCGCTTCAAACAGCGATTGAAGCTGCTCCGCCAGATGTGCTTCATCTGCATCCGGCATATTCTGGAGCGCTCGCAGCCCTGTCAGCAGCTTCTCTGCGGCCTTCGCCTCCGGTAAGCCGCAGAAAAAGGCATCTCGAAAATAAATCTGATACAGGCGCAGGATGTCGTTGAGATTATCAGGTATTTCGTATGTGCGGTACTTCTAATCTTCAAAAATCTCCACATGCGCAGGAAGAATGTCCTTGAATTCCTCGTGATTGCGCATATAGGCAATCGCGCCTTTTATATCTCCATTCACAAAAAACTGACTGATTTGCATATCGTTCTCCCTTATCCACTTCAATTCCTTTTTGCCTGCTGAGCTTTCGGGAGCGTCCGTGTCAGGATCAGCGTATAGGCGACCGTAATGACAATCAGAGCGGCGAGATGAAGCAGGTGCATTTCCGTGGTAAGATTCATGTCATTTGCAAAGGTGCCAAGCGTGTTGATGGCGGAATGGACGATGATGCAGGGGAGCAGACTCCCGCCACGATAAAAAATCGTGACAAGCAGAAAGCCCATCGCGACGGCAAAAACGATCTGGCACAAATTGCTCACAAGATCCATGCCGCTACCGTTGAACAGGTTGATGATATGTCCGATACCGAATGTCACGCTTGATATGATAACAGCGGATTTGATATTATCTTTCGCAATCGCCATAAACAGAAGCCCTCGGAAGATCACTTCCTCCAAGAATCCGACGCAGAGCATACACACAATACGACAAACCATAGCCGCAGGCGAGTAATTGAGAGCGACACCGTTCCAGAGATTTCCCGATGCCAGAATCACAAGCGGCACATAGTAGAGAAACCGCCATGCAGGAACGGGAGATTTGCAAAACCCATACCGTTTCTGTAATTTGTTTTTTAGGATAAAGATCAACAGAACAATTGTCTGCAAAATGCAAAAAGCGGCACTTGCAGCGTATGCGACCCCGATGGCCTTGTTCAGTGGATTCGCCAGCGATTGCAGAGCGCAGTAAACCACGATCCATACAATAGCAAAGTTCAGCTCGTTTTTCTCATATAGCTTTTTCATGTCGTTTCCTCCCGTGCAGCTACATCAATTACACCCCCGTGACCTGAGAAAGCGTCACAACAGAGCAGCCCTTGCTTGCATAGTACGCGAGCAGCTCCGGCAGTTTCTTTTTATCGTAGCTGGTGATGCAGTCCGACAGCACATGAACGGTGTAGCCGCTTTTCGCCATGTTGTAGCAGGTGGATTTGATGCAGGCTGCGGCATCCGCTCCAACAACATAAAAATCTGTAATGCTATGCTCCTAAATAAAAGCGGCAAATGCCTCGCTGGTCAGGGCGTTGCTCCAACGGTGTACCGGCAATTTGCGCAATATCCGCAAAACTCAAAACCAGCGTTTCTTCATTACGCCCTTGTATGTATGCCCAAAGCGCATCATATTTGCTCATGTGTCCGTTCCCCTTATCGGTTTCTGAAATTCAATGCCGCCACGAAACAGCCGAATGCGCCCTTTACGCTTCAGCATATTCGCTCGGCGTTTTCCCATAAAAATCCTTGAATTTTCGCGAGAAAAAGTAGGGGTCATCAAAACCTACGGCGGCAGCTACTTCCTTGACATAGGCCTGCTTATTACTGCGGATCATCTCACCGGCGCGTTTCATGCGCACCTCGTTGATGTACTGGAACAGGCCGATGCCGGTCTCTTTGGAGAACAGGCGGCTCAGATATTCCCGGTTCAGCCCTACATAGTCGGCGATGCTGTCCAGCGTCAGCTTGTCCATATAATGCGCGTTTACATAGATGATGACGGCCTGCACCTCTTTTTTGAATTTGCTCAAGGCAATTTTGCTAAGTCCCATGCGCTCCTGCAAAATCAAGCAGAGCAGTTGTTCAAGAGCCTCCGCTGTGGGGGCTTTTTCTATTTCTTTAAAGGTTTGCTCCAGTGTCTCCTGCGGAATCATATTCTCGCCGGGACGCTCCAGCAACAGATGGCAGGCTTCACGGACGCGCTGCGGCGGCATACAGAGTGCCGCACAATTCTGGAAGAAAGTATGAACAGCAATCTGCATCTGTAATTCATCGGCATTTTGCACTGCTGCTGCGGTGGCCTTGGACAGTTCTGCCTGAGAGACATGGAAGGGTTGGGCGGTAACTGTGTGTGCCGTTGCCTTTATGGGAGCACTGCACCCCACATAAAAGGCGAGCGCCTTAGAATCCTCACACAGCTGGTAGCCCTGGCGGAGTTCAGCCAGTGAAATGGGCCTGTCGTGGTAGATGATGACCGGGGCATCCAGAAAATATGTTGTGACCTGCCGTTGCAAGCGGGCAAGTTTCTTATCCAGAGTACGCCCGGAGGCCACAAGGCTTTCGTTGCTGATCAGCCCGCAGATTTCATCCTCATGGGTGTGCAGAAATACTTTGCCGCTGATTTCATCGAAAACCTCGGTAATCAAGTCGGTCACAGCATCCAGCGCGGGCATAGGATGAGTTTTTGCGGGAATTAAAGTGACGGTAAACAGCCGGATAGGAAAGGACAGCGGTTCCGGCAGCATGGAAAACGGATTAGAAGCAGGGGAGGGTTCAGCAGTGGACGTTACCCATTGGGCGCAGTGAATCAGGGCATTCTCCTTTTTCTGCGCTTCAATGGCAAAGGATCGGTGGTCCTCCTCCGTCTGGCGCTGCTGCTGGACACGAAGCAAATTGGCCATCTTTTCCAGATGCTCACCGATGCTTTCCCCGTTCATATTGATTTTCAGAAAGTAGTCATAAGCGCCGTCCGTCAGAGCCGCGCGCACGGAATCGAAATCGGAATAGTTGCTCAATACCAGAATCGGACCGATAAAGCTGCGCTTTTTCAGTTCATGAATGAGCGCAAGCCCATCCATGCCGGGCATTTTCAAGTCCGTGATAACCGCATCAATGTGCTGTGTCTCTACAATGTGCAGCGCTTCCTGCCCATTACTGGCTGTTGCCGCCAGCAGGAATCCGTTCTTGCCCCACTCCACGGCGGACTGGAAAGCAACCTTAATCAGTGGCTCGTCGTCTACAAGCAATAAATTATACATTGTGTTACCTCAACGAATGGCTTCATTTGGAATACGGAGAATACATTGTGTGCCGATGCCGGGGGCACTTTCAATCGTAAGGCCGTATTCATTTCCGTAGTGCAGACGCATACGTTCATCTACGTTGCTCAATCCGATGCCGGAGAAGCGCTCAGAATTTTTCTCCTTGATGGCACTGGGGTCAAAACCGCAGCCGGTATCGGAGATATGAATGGTAAGCAGATTCTCGCTCACGGTGGCACGGACGGTGATGGTGACGAAATCGTCTTCGTCCGCCGTGCCGTGCAGGATGGAGTTCTCTACAAGCGGCTGCAAAATAAAGCGTGGTACTGTCCAGTATCCGGCAGCATCTTCAATTTGGTATTCCATCTCAAAGCGCCCTGCGTAACGCAGCTGCTGAATGTCGCAGTAGTTCTTCAGGTTGCGCAGCTCATCATCAAACGGAATCAATTCATCCTTTTTAATAAGGGTGCTTTGCAGCAGAGAAGAGAGGGCATCAATACCATGGCTGACCGGGGTAACATGATTGAGTGTGGCGATCCACTTTAAGGTGTTCAGGGTATTGAACAGGAAGTGCGGGTTGATTTGATATTGCAGGGTCTGCAATTCCAACTCGCGCATTTTGCTCTGATCATCGCTCCAGCGCTGCGCCAGCAGACCAATTTCGTTGACCATGTTGTCGATGGTGCGCGCCAGAAATCCGAGCTCGTCGGGGCTGGTATCATTGATTTTCAGCCCGATTTCCTCATCGCTTTTCGCATTGCAGGCGGCAACCATGTTGTCAATAGGGTGCATAACGCTGCGATAGACAAGCAGTGTCAGGAACAAGCTGACAACGACCAGCACTGCGGCCAGCGCGATGAGCATCATATTGATGGTTCTTGTGCCGTTGGTAATGTAGGCCTGCGGAATCGTGGCTGCCAGATATACATTATAGGTCGTGTTGTATTTGAAAATCGTCAGCGTATCTACGCCGTTCAGCTCACATAAAAAGTTGTTTTCACCCGCCTGCCGATGCGCCGTGATCTGCTGGAAAATCGGGTCATCGGCCAAATCTTCTCCCAGCAGTTCCGCGTTCTGAGAAGAAACCACATTGCCGGCAGCATCAATCAGCAGGAAGTTGGACCCCTCGCCAAAGGAAACATCAGTAAATATGTAGCGGCTTAGCTGGGATTCGTCAATGTACAGCATGATATACCCCAGCGGCGTGCTGGTGTGGTGCATATCATAGATTTTACGGCCAATGACAATTTTATCGTTGGCGCGGTAAGTGTGGATGTATTGCAGACTATCCTGTGGAGAGGCGGCCTCAATATTATCCAACAATTCATTAAAACGCTGAGGTGTAATATCGTCATAGCCCAAATCGTAGAGGACTGTGCGGTCATTGGAAACGACGCGGATGTTTTTAAGGTGTGTGCTCTGAAAAGGAATTGTGACAATCATTTCACCAATACCGTTCACAATATCACTCGTAAGGGGGTGCCCATTATTGACAGATGCGACACCATTCTGTACAGTATCAGATACGGAGATGGAACCTATGTAGTCGCTATAAATGCCAAGCTGGGTAGACATATTATTATTGAGTAGTTCGATAGATTGTAAGGCAGCCTGTTTGACCTTTTCGTTCATGGATTGGGTGTATGCATGGTAAGAAAAAATACCAATCGTGATGACGGGAACAAGAGAAATAATCAAAAATGTCACAAACAGACGGGTGCGAAGTTTGATTCGTCGCAACACATTGGGGAAAAACTCACGCGTTTTTTGTGCATTTGGTGACATATATAGGCCTCCGTTTGTGCAAAGTGACTACAATCTATCCATACATTACCTGAATTATAAGGGCAACGACAGAAAAAGTCAATAAAATCCATCTTTAAGTAAAGGAAATACATTTATCAAATCCGGCTTGCCCGATATAATAAGAGTGCAATCAGGGAACGACAGATGAGCCGCATCCCAAACAAAGAAGGAATAATTTTTAGGAGGAAAACCATGAAAAAAGCAATCAGCATGATGCTTGCCACTGCAATGGCAGCTACCTGTCTGGCAGGCTGCGGCGGCGCAGCATCTTCCAGCGCAGCAGCATCCAGCGAGGCCGTCTCTTCCGAAGCAACGTCCGCCGCTACCAGCGAAGCCTCTACCGGAGAAAAGACTTTTGAAAACACAGAACTGAACATCGCAGTGTTCGAGGGCGGTTACGGTTCTGACTACTGGGATGAGATCACCAAGCGCTTTGAGGCCGCTTATCCCGGCGTTACTGTCAATATGCAGATCAGCCCGAAGATTGGCGACATCATCCGCCCGCAGATCGTGGCAGGCAATGTTCCCGACTTCATCTCTATGAACGACAACGACTCCACCGGCCTGATTTCCTCTATGGTCAAGGAGCATGCGCTGATGGATCTGTCCGATGTCTTTGAGGAGGGCGGCATTGATGATGACACCCCGCTGAAGGATCAGGTTATCGATGGTCTGCTGGATTCTGCCAAGTGCTCTCCTTACGGCGACGGCAAGATCTACATTGCCCCGTTTGATGCCAGCCCGATGGGTCTGGTTTACAACAAGACCCTGTTCGAAGAGAACGGCTGGGAAACGCCTGTGACCTGGGATGACTTCTTTGAACTGGGCGATAAGGCCAAGGAAAAGGGTATCGCGCTGTTTACCTATCAGGGCATCTACCCCGGCTACCTTGAGAGTATGCTGTGGCCCGCACTGGCTTCTGCCACCGGCATCGACAACATGAAGGCAATCGCCTCCTACACGCCCGGCTCCCTCAGCTCTGATGAGGCCCTCAAGGTCTTCCAGAACATGGCAAAGATCGGCAGCGATGGCTACCTGATGGATGGCACCGTTGCTCTGAACCATACCCAGAGCCAGACTGACATGATGATGAACAAGGCTCTGTTCATCCCCAACGGCAACTGGATGGAAGGCGAAATGGCCGATGCTCCCCGCGCTGACGGCTTTGAGTTTGGTCTGACCTGCGCACCCGTTCTGGATGACGGCGAGACCCGCTATGTTATGAGCTCCGTTGAGCAGTTTGAGATTCCTGCCAACGCCAAGAACCCCGAACTGGCAAAAGAGTTCCTGCGTTTCCTGTACACTGAGGAGTCCGTTAAGCTGTTCGCAGAAAAAGCCAACGGCATCTACGCTCTGAAGAAGGCCAACGAGATGGTCAAGGGCATCGTTACCGATGGTGTCTACAACATGAACGACATCTATCAGGAAGGCACGTTCATGGTCTTCGGTTGGGATGCAATGCCCGACACCAGCAAGGTTGTTATCGCTGATTCCGTCTTCAATGTTGCCAGTGACGTTATGAATGGTGACATGACTGCCGAGCAGTGGCGTGACGGCATCGAGGCTGCTTTCGAGGAGATTGCTGCTTCCAAGTAAGCTGAATTGCTGAATTTCCACGGACCAAAATAGAATCGACCCTGCCGAGTAAACGCCATGCGAACTTGGCAGGGTTCTTTTTAAGGGGGAAACTTGTTTGAAAAACCGCCAAAATCGCCAAAAAAAGGCGCAGCCACTTCCCGTACTGTTTATCTGCATCAGCGTTCTGCCTGCCGTGATCCTAACTCTTATGTTCACGATCTGGCCTACGGTGCAGGCATTATATCTTTCTTTTACCAATGCGACCTCTCTGGGGCTTAACAACAAATTTGTGGGACTGGATAACTATATCTATATGTTCCACGACAAATCTTTCATTCAAGCACTTAAAAACACAGCAAAGCTGATGGCGGTTGTTCCCGTTATCACAATTTTCTGTAGTCTGGTGCTGGCATTCGTTTTGAACCAGTGCAAGCTGAAAGAAATGGTCTTGTATCGCACGATTTTCTATTTCCCGAACATCGTTTCTCTGACCGTTGTAGGTATTATCTGGAGTTTTGTGTTCCACCCGAATGTGGGCATCGTCAATAAGATTCTCGGTGCTGTCGGGCTGGAGAGCTTGCAGCGTTCCTGGCTTGGCGACAGCAAGACTGCGCTTTGGTGCATCGCGTTCACGCTGCTGTGGCAGGCTGCCGGTTACTACATGGTCATGCACATCGCGGCTATGGACGGCATTTCGCCGGAAATCTACGAGTCCGCAACGCTGGATGGTGCCAGCGCATGGCGCAAGCTCGTCAGTATTACGATGCCTCTGATGAAAGATATTATCGGCATCACCTTTGTTCTGGCACTTTCCGGCACCATCAACCTGAGTTTTGTGCTTTCGCAGGTCATGACTGGCGGCGGTCCTAACGGTGCATCCAGCGTTCTGCTGCAATATATGTACACGCAGGGCTTTGTCAACGGCAACTTTGGCTATGCCATGGCCATCACGGTCTTTACGCTCGCCATCTCCGTGGCGCTGTCCATGCTGTCCCGCAAATTGACCGATGCTTCCGAAGGAGGTCAGTAATATGACACAAAATGAAAAAAGCAAAATCAGAGCAAAGGTCATCAAGTGGGTGACGCGCCTGTTCCTGATTTTGGTTGCCATTATCATGCTGTACCCTCTGGCGTGGAACGTCGTTTCTTCGTTCAAAACCAGTACAGAGTTTCTGACGGACCCCTTTGCATGGCCGCAGGGACTTGCATGGGATAACTACGTCCGCGCTTATGAAAAATCTAACCTTGCTGCCAACATCGGCAACTCGATTTATGTCGTGCTGGAAACGCTGGTCATTATTGTGGTCTGCGTTGTGCCGTGTTCCTACTGCCTTGTGCGGTATAAGTTCCCCGGTGCGAAGTTGATTTTGAACATCTACATGGCGGCCATCTTCATTCAGGCCACTTATATTATGATTCCGCTGTTCTTGCAGATGAACAAGCTGAACCTGCTCAACAGCCTGACGGCGCTGGGCGTGCTGTATGCAACCATGCAGTTCCCGTTCGCAATCTTCCTGCTGACCGGCTTCCTGCGCAGCATCCCGCGTGATTATGAGGAGGCAGCCATGATCGACGGCTGCGGCCCGTTCCGTATTTTGACGAGCATTATCATTCCCATGTGCAAGCCCGGTATCGTGACGGTCTGCATGATCTCCGCTATGGCAGCATGGAACGAGTACCCGGTGGCTCTCGTTATGGTTACCGATCCGACCAAGGCTACGCTGCCTGTCGGCCTTGCCAACCTGTATGAGATCCAGCGCTACGCTACCGACTGGGGCGCGCTGTTCGCAGCCCTCGTGCTGGCACTGATTCCCACTGTCATCCTCTTCATCGTCGGCCAGAAGCAGCTCGTGCAGGGCTTGAGCGTCGGCGGCGTTAAGGGCTAAACAAAATCGAATAGGTTAGGAGAACCGATATGCTGCCCCAAAAACATTGCAACATCAATTTAACCGGCCCAATACCCCGCTGGGATGAAGCAATTCCACTGGGGAACGGCATACTCGGTTCTCTTTTTTGGGGGCCGATGGAGCACCTGCGCATTTCCGTGGACATTGCCGGACTGTGGCTACGTCGCCGCCCGGAGGAAAAACTCGATAAAGAATTTACTTATGCAAAACTGGTAGAGCTTGCACGGAAAGGCGATGTGGCAGAAACACGCCGTATCTTTGATACGCCCTATGCCCGCCCGACGCCTACAAAAATCCCCGCGGGACACTTGTTCTTGGATGGACTGCCGCAGGGCAGCTATCAGGCAAGCCTTGATTTGGGCACAGCGGTGGCATCCTTTTTGCAAAAGGGTACAACCATTCTGCGCGCCTTCCTCTGTATGGGGCGGCCTGTTGGGGTACTGATGCTGCCGGAGGCGTACCGGGATGCAGAGCTCACGGTGGAGCGCCCCTCTTTCGGGAATGGCACGCAGGCAGCCGAAGCGGGCAACAGCGTGTCTCCCGGCAGCTTGCAGCAGCTCGCCCTGCCGGATGCCAACCTCGAAACAGAGGACGGCATGATTGGCTTTTCCCAAAAGGTCGATGATCGGACTGCCTATTCGCTGCTCTGTAAAAAATGTGGTGCAACGCTGTATTATACCGCTGTGCAGGCAGAGAGCGTAGAAAAGGCAAGCCGACTGGCGAAGCTGGAACTATGTGCAGCGGAAGATATGGGTGCAGAGAAGCTGCTGCAACAGCATAAACGCTGGTGGAAGCAATACTGGGGCAAAAGCAGTTTGCAGCTGCCGGATGAAACACTCGAACAACTCTGGTACCGCGCCAACTATTTTTTAGCAGCGGGTTCCGAGCCGGGCAATGCCCCGATGCCGCTGCAAGGGGTATGGTGTGCGGATGACGATCAGCTCCCACCGTGGAAAGGTGATTACCACAACGACCTCAACACCCAATTCACCTACTGTCACTATCTGACTGCCAACCACCCGGAGCAGGGAAAGGTGTTTCTTGATTATCTCTGGTCGCTGCGCCCGCAGGCGGCAAAGTTTGCCCGTGCATTTTATGGCACGGCAGGGGAGTGCCTGCCCAGTGTTATGGACATTGACGGCGGAGCGCTCGGCGGATGGCCGATGTATTCCCTGTCACCGACCAATCAAATCTGGCTCTGCCAGATGTTTTATGAATACTACCGCCTGACGGGGGATAAAGAGTTTCTGCGCACCCGTGTGGAGCCTTACTTTACCGCCACGGCAGCCTGCCTGGAAGAACTCCTCCAAGAAGGCCCGGACGGAAAGCTGGTTTTACCGGTCTCGTCCTCACCGGAAATTCACGATGATGAGGCAGCCTCATGGCTGACTCCTAACAGCAACTACGATCTAGCGCTGCTGCACTATCTGTTCCACACTCTGGTACAGATTGAGTACCAGCTTGGCAACCCCCGCGGCTATTGGCATGCAATGGAGGCCAAACTTGCTCCGTTGAGCGTAGATACAGAAACCGGGCTGATGCTTTCGCCCAATGAAACCTTGCAGGAAACGCACCGCCATTTTTCCCACGCTATGGCAATCGAACCGCTGTGTATGCTGAGCTATGAAAACCCGCAGGATCGAAGCGTAATAGATGCAACGGTAGACCATCTTGTACAACTCGGCAGCGGGCAGTGGGTAGGGTTTTCCTTCGGTTGGATGGCACTTTTGCAGATTGCCCGCAACAATGGAAATGGCGCTTTGTATGAGCTGCATCGCTTCGCGGAGTATTTCTTGAGCCCGAACGGATTTCATTTGAACGGCGACTACAAAAACAGCGGCGTTTGTGATTTCCACTATCGCCCCTTTACGCTGGAAGCGGATTTTCTGGCGGCACACGCAGTACAGAAAATGCTGCTGCGCTCCGAAAAGAATCATATCGAGGTTTTACCGGCCTGCCCGCAGGGCTGGAAAAATGAACCTGTTGCATTTCAGAATTTGCGGGCAGAAAATGGTCTGCTGATTTCTTATCAGCGGACAGCAGACGGCAAGCACAGCCTTACCGTAAAAGCAACACAGGACGGAAGCTGGTATCTTTGCAATACACATTGCTGGGTCACCTTGCAGGCCGGACAAACTCAATCTTACCAATGGATGGAGGAAAGCAAGAAATGAATACAAAAGGTCGTGTAACGATCCCCACCGATATGGACGCAGTACCCGAAACCCTCGCCCTGCTGAAACGCTGGGGCGCAGATGCCATCCGCGACTGCGATGGCACCGAGTTCCCGCAGGAGCTGAAGGACACCGGAGCCAAGATCTACGCCACCTACTACACCACCCGCAAGGACAACGCTTGGGCTAAGGCAAACCCCGATGAAACGCAGCAGTGCTACATTATGACCCCGTTCTATACCGCTGCGGACGGTGCGCTGACCATCCCCCTGATGACGGGCATCAGCCGCGAGCTGATGAAGGTCAACGACCACGACGACATTGCCCGCTGGTGGGAAGTCATCGACCGCACGACGGGCGAGCCGTTGGATGCCGCTGCGTGGCATTATGACGCAGCAACCGAGAGCGTTGTCATCGACGCCCCCGCCGCTTACCACGAGTACACGGTCAGCTTTTTGGCGTACCTGATCTGGGATCCCGTGCACATGTACAACTCGGTCATCAATGACTGGAAGGATGTCGAGCACCAGATCCCGTTCGATGTGCGCCAGCCCAAGACCCACGCCTACACGATGCGCCGCCTGCGCGAGTATCTCGAAAGCCACCCCTATGTCAACGTTGTGCGCTTTACGACCTTCTTCCACCTGTTCACGCTGGTGTTTGACGAGCTGCGCCGCGAGAAGTACGTGGACTGGTACGGCTACTCGGCGTCCGTTTCTCCCTATATTTTGGAGCAGTTTGAGAAGGAAGTCGGCTACAAATTCCGCCCGGAGTTTATCATTGATCAGGGCTACTACAACAACCAGTACCGCGTGCCGAGCAAGGAGTACAAGGATTTTCAGGCATTCCAGCGCCGCGAGGTCGCCGGTCTGATGAAGGAAATGACCGACATCGTCCACGCCTACGGCAAAGAGGCCATGATGTTCCTGGGCGACCACTGGATCGGCTGCGAACCGTTCATGCCGGAATTCCGGAAGTCCGGCGTGGATGCCATTGTCGGCAGTGTCGGCAACGGCAGCACCCTGCGCCTGATTTCCGACATCCCCGGTGTCAAGTACACCGAGGGACGCTTCCTGCCCTACTTCTTCCCCGATACCTTCCACGAGGGCGGCGATCCTGTGCGCGAGGCCAAGGAAAACTGGGTCACCGCACGCCGCGCCATCCTGCGCAAGCCCATTGACCGCATCGGCTACGGCGGCTACCTAAAACTAGCCTGCGAGTTCCCGGAGTTCCTCGACTATGTTGAGAGCGTCTGCAACGAGTTTCGCGAGCTGTACGGCAACATCAAGGGTACCACGCCCTACTGCGTCAAGACCGTGGCCGTGCTGAACAGCTGGGGGCAGCAGCGCGCCTGGGGCTGCCACATGGTTCACCATGCGCTGTACCAGAAGCAGAACTACAGCTATGCGGGTGTGATTGAAGCCCTGTCAGGCGCGCCGTTTGATGTGAAGTTTATCAGCTTTGACGACATCAAGGCTGACCCGAAGGTGCTGGACAGCATTGACGTCCTTATCAACGTCGGTGACGGCGACACCGCCCACACCGGCGGCAAGGTCTGGGAGGATCCTGATATTTCCGCTGCCGTCAAGGGCTTTGTCCACCGCGGCGGCGGTCTGATCGGTGTCGGCGAACCGGGCGGTCACCAGTATCAGGGACGCTATTTGCAACTGTCCGCGCCGCTCGGCGTGGAGAAGGAAACCGGCTTCACCCTGAATTACGACAAGTACAACTGGGATGAACACCGCGACCACTTTATTCTGGCCGACTGCCCCGACCATGATGTGGACTTTGGCGAGGGCAAGAAGAGCATCTTTGCATGGGAAGGCACAGAAATTCTCATTCAGCGTGACAAGGAAGTCCAGATGGCTGCGCATGAGTACGGCAAGGGGCGCGGTGTGTATATCAGCGGTCTGCCGTACAGCTTTGTGAACAACCGCGTGCTGTACCGCGCCATCCTGTGGGCTGCCCACGATGAAGCCGACCTGCACAAATGGTTCAGCACGAACTACAATGTGGAAGTCCATGCCTACGTTAAGAACGGCAAGTACTGCGTGGTCAACAACACCTACGAACCGCAGGACACGACTGTTTACACCGGCGACGGCAGCTGCTTCGATCTGCATCTGGATACCAATGAGATCAAGTGGTACAGCATTGAGGAGTAATAGAATGAGAACACCCGAAGAACAGATTCGCTATGCGGCCTCTATCACGCCCAGCCCGCGCCAGCTGGCATGGCAGCAGCTTGAATTTTACGCCTTTACCCATTTCGGCATGAATACCTTCACGAACCGCGAGTGGGGCGACGGCACCGAAGCCCCGGCGCTGTTCAACCCCGATGCGCTGGATGCCGACCAATGGGTCGCCGCAGTCAAAAGTGCCGGCATGAAGGCGCTGATTCTGACCTGCAAGCACCATGACGGCTTCTGCCTGTGGCCGAGCGCCTACACCGAGCACAGCGTAAAAAACAGCCCGTGGAAGAACGGACAGGGCGATGTTGTGCGCGAGGTATCGGATGCCTGCCGGCGCGGCGGTATCAAGTTTGGTGTCTATCTCTCCCCGTGGGATCGCCACGATGCACGCTATGGGCAGGGGAAACTGTATGATGATTATTTCGTTTCCCAGCTGACCGAGCTTGCAACAAACTACGGAGATATTTTCTGCTTCTGGTTTGACGGTGCCTGTGGCGAGGGCAAAAACGGCAAAAAGCAAATTTACGATTGGGAACGCTACTATGCAGTACTGCGCAAATTGCAGCCGAATGCGGTTTTGAATGTCTGCGGTCCCGATGTGCGCTGGTGCGGCAACGAGGCCGGGCATTGCCGGAAAGCAGAGTGGAGCGTGGTTCCCGCAGAGCTGCGGGATGCAGAACGCACGGCATCGAAATCGCAGCAGGCAGATGACGGAGAATTTTCCCGCAAAATCGACTCTCAGGACGAGGACATCGGCAGCAGAGCGGTCATCCGCAATGCAAGAGAACTTGTCTGGTATCCGTCCGAGGTGGATACCTCCATCCGAACAGGTTGGTTTTACCACCCGGAGGAGGACACTGATGTGCGTACGGCAGACGAATTGCTGGACATCTATCTGGATGCCGTCGGTGCGAATGCAAGTCTGCTGCTGAACATTCCACCCGATACACATGGCCGTATTGCCGCGGCGGACTGTGCCAGCCTTGCGGAGCTGGGTGCTAAAATCCATCAGATTTTTGCCAGTAACGTAACAGAAAAGGCGAAAATTACGGCAGATTCTGCGATTGCGCAGCATCCCATCACACAGGCTGTGGACGGTATGGCAAATACCTATTGGCAGGCTGTCTACGGTCAAGAATCCGATACGATTACTTTGAAGTTCCCGAAGCCGCAGAAAGTTTCCTGTGTTGTACTGGGCGAGCATCTTCCAACGGGACAGCGAATTGAAAGCGGCGAGATTTGGGCAGACGGAAGCAAGGTTGCCGAATTTACGGTAGTTGGACATAAGCGTATCTGCCGTTTTACCCCTGTGGATGTGCAGACGCTTACCATAAAGATTACAGCTTCACGCACGGAGCCAACTCTGCGGCTGCTGGAAGTCTATCAGTGAGGATGTAGGCGAAAGAGGCGTGCCGTGCTGTGCGGCACGCCTTTGGCTGCAAAAACATTGATACGAGGTTTGTTATGGATAAACGTCCTAATATTATCCTGCTTATGGCAGACCAGATGCGCGGCGACTGCCTTGGTATTGCCGGTCACCCGGATGTAAAAACGCCGTTCCTCGATGCACTGGCCGCCGAGGGCGTGCGGTATGAAAATGCCTATTCTGCCTGTCCGACCTGTGTTCCCGCGCGGGCTACGCTGTATACCGGCATGTCTCAGGAGCACACCGGCCGCGTCGGGTACGAGGATCTTGTGCCGTGGGATTATCCCCACACACTGGCTGGGGAGTTGAGCAAGGCCGGGTACTATACCCAGTGTGTCGGCAAAATGCATGTTCATCCGCTGCGCAACAACCTGGGTTTCCATGATGTACGGCTGCATGATGGCTATCTCCATGCCTACCGCCGCCCCACCACGCCCAGTTATGAGGATCAGCGTGTGGCCGATGACTATTATTGGTGGCTCAAACAGCAGCTTGGCGTGGATGCAGACCCGGTGGACACTGGCCTTGACTGCAATAGTTGGGTTGTGCGCCCCTGGATCTACGAGGAAAAGTATCACCCCACAAACTGGGTCGCCAGCGAGTGCCGAGACTTTCTGCGCCGCCGTGACCGCTCGAAACCATTCTTCCTGATGGCCAGCTTTGTGCGGCCACACCCTCCGCTGGATGCCCCGGAATATTACTTGAATTTGTACAAAGATGAGTCGCTGGCCGAGCCTTGGCGCGGTGATTGGAATGACTGCGTCCGCTGGGAACGTGACGGCCACAGCTACCATGCCCAGACGGCACCCTCGGATGAAAGCTACATCCAGCAGCTGCGGGAGGGTTACTATGCGGCCATCACGCACATGGATCATCAAATCGGACGTTTAGTCTCCGCACTGGTGGAGGAGCAAATCATGGATAATACCATAATTCTGTTCGTGTCCGACCACGGCGAGATGCTGGGCGACCACCTGATGTTCCAGAAGGCAAAGCCGTTCCAGGGCAGTATCCGGGTGCCGCTGTTTATCTCCGGGCCGGAGCGCTATGTGGGCAAGCATGGTACGGTTTGCACCGATTTGGCAGAGCTGCGCGACGTCATGCCCACGCTACTGGAGCTGGCGGGCGCACCGATTCCCGAAACCGTGGACGGCACGAGCCTATTGCACCCCGTCGAACGCGAATATCTGCACGGTGAGCATACACTGGGCGAGGATTCCATGCACTTTATCCTGACGAAAGAGGATAAATATATCTGGTACTCTCAGACCGGGCGAGAACTGTACTTCAATCTGCGCGACGACCCGCACGAGACAAAAAACGTGCTGGAGGAAAACCAGAAGCGCGTGGCGGAGCTACGCGCTCTGCTGATTGATGCTCTAAAAAATCGTGAAGCGGGTTACACCGATGGGCACACCCTGCTTGTGGGCAAAACCCCCGTGACCGTATTGCAGCATACCGAGGTGCTATGAAGCAGCTTCAATTCCTGATTAAGCCCGCAGCGGGCTACTGCAACATGCGCTGCCAATATTGCTTTTATCGAGATGAGCAGCAGAATCGCGTGAACCCTGATGACTGCATCATGTCGTTCACTACTGCGGAAACGCTGATTCAACGCTGTTTTGCGGAAATCGAACAAGGCGGTTATATCTCGTTTGCCTTTCAGGGTGGGGAACCGACCTTGGCTGGGCTGGATTTCTTCCGTTTCTTCACGCAGACCGTGCAAAAGTACAACCAAAAGCGTGTCACGGTGCAGTATGCCATTCAGACAAATGGCCTTGCAGTTACCGAGGAATGGGCTGAATTTTTCAGCAAAGAACACTTTCTCGTAGGCATCAGCTTGGACGGCACCCCGGATGTGCATGATGCCCTGCGCCCGGATACACAGGGAAACGGAACATGGAATAGAATTACGCAGACGATTGAACTGCTGCACCGATACGGCGTGGAGTGCAATCTTTTGTGTGTCGTCACCAAACGGCTGGCCAAAAAAGCGGAGCGCGTGTATAAGTCCATGAAGGCAACGGGCGTGCGCTATTTACAGTTCATTCCTTGTTTGGATCCGCTGGACACGCCGCAGGGGCAGCAGCCCTACTCCCTCACGCCAGAACTGTATGCGCAGTTTTTGTGCGCCCTGTTTGATGCCTGGTATCGGGACTGGAAAACCAGCACCTATGTCAGCATCCGTTT
>ERZ773192.1553-NODE-1553-length-22499-cov-6.849849_pt1 | contig 22499 bp, 19 predicted proteins | sample MGYA00581010_ERZ773192 | MGnify/ENA primary metagenome ERZ773192 (study PRJEB29015, sample SAMEA2737741) | human gut metagenome | biome: human gut; feature: human-associated habitat; material: faeces | place: China | collected 2012 ...
AAAACTATGAAATGGAGGAGATATAAATGGCAACAATAGGTCTTGACAAGCTGTTTTACGCAGAAATAACCGAGGACAGTGACGGCAGCGAAACCTACGGAGTTCCCGCTTCGCTTGCGAAAGCTATCTCGGCTGACCTCTCCGTGGAACTTGCCGAAGCTACTCTTTATGCCGATGACGGGGCTTCCGAAATCGTCAAGGAGTTCAAAAGCGGTACGCTTTCACTTGGCATTGACGATATAGGCAATGACGCGGCTTCTGTTCTGACGGGAGCGACTATCGACAGCAACAACGTGGTCATTTCCACAAGCGAGGACGGCGGCAAGCCCGTGGCTATCGGGTTCAGGGCGAAGAAGTCCAACGGAAAGTACCGATACTTCTGGCTGTACAGAGTGAAGTTCGGAATTCCGTCAACCTCGCTTGCCACAAAGGGCGACAGTATAACGTTTTCCACACCCACAATTGAGGGAACGGTTCTCCGCAGAAACAAGCCGGACGGCAGCGGAAAGCATCCATGGAAAGCGGAAGCCACCGAGGGCGAAAAGAACGTTCCGGACAGCGTAATCACGGGTTGGTACAAGTCTGTGTATGAACCCACATTCACGGCAAAGCCTGCTGAAACAGGCAAGTAACGGAGGTATGAGCAATGACGAATGAACGCAGTTATTTAATTACAATCGGCGGCGAGCAGTACGAGATGATTCTCACCACCAGAGCGACAAAAGCTATTTCGGCAAGGTACGGCGGACTGGATAACCTCGGTGACAAGTTGATGAAATCCGAAAATATGGAGATGGCTCTGGACGAGATAATCTGGCTGATAACTCTGCTCTGCAATCAGAGCATTGAGATACATAATCTCAGAAACAGCGAGAAAAAGCCGCTTCTCACCGAGGAAACCGTGGAGCTTCTGACCTCTCCCGGCGAGCTTGCAGAGTACAAAGACGCAATCACCGAAGCTATGCTGAAAGGCACGAAACGAAATGTAGAGAGCGAGGATAATTCAAAAAACGTAGCAACAGCCGAGTGAACGACGCAGAACTATTCACCCGGCTGTTCTATTACGGAACGGCGCAGCTGCACCTCGCTTCTGAAGAGGTGTGGCTTATGCCGTTCGGGTTTCTGTTGGATCTGTGGGAGTGCCATAAGCAGTTTATGGGAATCTCCAAGCCTAAGCGGGAAGCGGATATTGACGAGGTTGTGCCGATGGGAATTTGATTGAAAAAAGGGTTGAAAAAAGTGGAGGTGCGTGGTATAATGGGTTTATAAAGGCAGATAATCTGCCCGATAAATCGGAATTTTTTACATAAGGTGAATGTATGGTTTACTTTAATAATGAAGAGATTATTATAAGAGATATGATATTTTCAGACGGTCTGCATTTCACAGATGAGGAAAGAAAACAAGGTTGGGATTCAACCATAGATAAATTTGAAATGCGACTTAAAGATGTAAAAAATGGAAAATGTATCTCTTTAGTTGCGGATTACTATGGTATTCCCGCAGGATATGTAAACGTATATCCTGATTCGGAATGGGGAGCATTTGCCAATCAAGGATATCCTGAAATTATTGATTTTGCAGTTTTAGAAAAGTATCGAAAAAATGGCATTGGCAGTATTTTAATGGATACGGCAGAAAAAATAGCTTCTGAATATGCCGATACAGTGTATTTGGGGGTTGGCTTGCATAATGGGTATGGAAGTGCGCAAAGAATGTATGTTAAAAGAGGTTATATTCCCGATGGTTCGGGAGTATGGTATAAGGATAAAATATGCACACCCTATGATACAATTTATACTAACGATGATGACCTTGTTCTTTATCTTTCAAAGAAAGTACGTTAAATTCCAATTTATCGAGCAGTTTATTACACTAAAGGAGCAACCACTCGGTCGCTCCTTTTCCTATACCCCCGAGCCGCAAGGCTCTTTTTTATGCGGTTTACGATGTCAGCCCAATGGCATTTTGATAGGAAAATCGGTTGAAAAAAGTAAAAATGCGTGGTATAATGAGCTTATGGGGGAGTTAATCTGCCCTATAGATCGGAAATTACGGAGGTTGATTATGCGATTAGACGGATTTGGATTGTTTGTTGAAGATATGGCGAGAATGATTAGATTTTATAGAGATGTTCTTGGTTTTGAGATTAAAGAATGCGAAGATACATCAAATGTTTATCTTGTTAAGGACGGAACATTGTTTTTGCTGTATGGAAGAAAAGATTTTGAAAACATGACGCACAGAAAGTATGAGTATATAAAAGGCATGAATGGTCATAGTGAAATTGCGCTCTATGTTGATACTTTTGAAGAAGTGGATACGGCATACAATAATGCTATAAAAAATGGGGCAACATCTGTATTAGAACCGGAGCTTGAACCGTGGGGACAAAGAACTTGCTATATTGCTGACCCGGAAGGTAATCTGATTGAGATTGGTTCTTGGAATAAGTCATACGAGGAAAAAGATTTATAAATTCCCATTTATCGAGCAGTATAACACACAAGGAGCAACCGTCATTGTTGCTCCTTTTTATATTTCTGAGCCGCAAGGCTCTTTTTTATGCGGATTACGATGTCAGCCCAATGGCATTTTGATAGGAAAATCGGTTGCATAAAGTGGAAATGCGTGGTATAATGAACTTATAAGGGCGGATAATCTGCCCGACAAATCGGAATTTAATGTAGTAGGTGAAAATATGAACGCTGATTTCAGAATAAACGGAAAAGTGATAGAAACAGAAAGGCTCATTCTTAGACCATTCAGACAAACCGATTTGGAAGATTTTTATGAATATGCGTCCGTCGAAGGCGTTGGTGAGATGGCAGGCTGGAAACACCATGAAAGTATTGCTGAATCTCAGAGTATTATGAATTCATTTATCAGCAATGATAAAGTATTTGCAATTTGCTTGAAGGAAAACAATAAAGTAATCGGTACTGTTGGTATAGAAAAGTATGGGTTAGAAGATGCTTTAACAGAGTTCAAGGATTACTACGGCAGAGAATTAGGTTATGTTTTGAGTAAAGACTATTGGGGAAATGGGCTTGTACCCGAAGCTGTAAATGCAGTAATAGATTATTTGTTCAATGAATTGGATTATGATTTTCTGCTTTGCGGTTATTATAACTTTAATGAACGCTCTAAACGAGTTCAGGAAAAATGCGGCTTTAAACCATATCGTTCTTTGGCTATGACAACACAAATGGGAACAAAAGAACAAGGTACTTTAATGTTGTTGATGAATCCAAAGAAAAATATCAAATTGGTTTTTTCTCATCGGGAAACTTTAATCTTCGAATAAACGTTAAATTCCTATTTATCGAGCAGTATAACACACAAGGAGTAACCGTCACTGTTGCTCCTTTTCCTATACCCCCCGAGTCGCAAGGCTCTTTTTTATGCGGTCTGCGATGTTAGTCCAATGGTAGTTGTATTGGAAAACTATTGACCGAAATGCGAATGTGTGGTATATTGGATTTGCGAGGGTGGTTAATCCGGCGGATAAATCTGTATTTGGAGGGAGCAAAGTGTCAATATTTACAAAGATAGCAGAAAAATATGATTGGAAGATAATCGGTGAACCGGTGTGCTTGAGCGGTGGCTTTATGCACAAGATGTATAAGATTAGCACACAGCAAGGAACTTTCGCTCTGAAGTTGCTAAATCCGTTTGTTATGCAAAGAGAAACCGCTATGGATAATTATGCAAAAGCTGAACGGATAGAACTATTATTGGAGCAGCAAGGTGTTCCGGTTCTTCCTGCATTGTCTTTGTGTGGAAGAAAAATGCAGGAGATAGATGGTGAATATTTCTATATATTTGACTATTTTCCCGGGAAAGTTTTAAAAAGCAACGAGATAACGGCAAATCACTGCAAAGAAATGGGGAAGGTGCTTGCCGAAATCCATAGTATAGACAAAAAGTATGAAAATGAAGCTTTTTATGAAATGTCTATTGATTGGAATTTCTATCTTGCAGAAATGAAACACACCGATACGAAGTTATATGCAATGCTGAAAGACGCTTTATCTGTGATTCAAGACAGTCAAAATAAAGGTAATCAGGCACGAAAGAAACTACCCCATATCGTGTCAATCTGTCATAACGATATGGACTGCAAAAATGTTCTCTGGAATGGGAATGATTATCGCATTATTGATTTAGAATGTTTATCTTATAACAATCCGTTTAAGGAATTGTTTGAATTGGCATTGTGTTGGTCGGGGTATGAAGATTGTAAAATTGATTTTCAATTATTTCAAGCTTTTTTGCAAGGATATAAAAATGCCGGTGGGGAAATGCCCATAAATTGGGAAACATTGTATGACTGCAATAACGGTAGATTGGAGTGGTTAGAATATAATATTAAGCGTGTTTTAGGTATTGACTGCGGGAATGATGAAAAAGAAATTGGAATAGAACAGGTTAAAGAAACAATTCAGCATATCATTTATTACGCAAAGATGAAGAATCCGATACTTGAGCATTGTATTATGTAAATTCCTATTTAGCAAGCCATTTAACACAAAAAAGGAGCACCGTCATGGTTGCCCCTTTTTCATATTTCTGAGCCGCAAGGCTTTTTTTATGCGGCTTTGCTACGCAATGGCTGAGAACGTTTTTGCTTACGCAATAACAACCTCAGGCAATAATTGCCTGAGAACGTTCTAACATCACTTCATCGTGCTTGACTGCACGATGAAATAATGTTATAATCTATTATGGTATGCTGTCTTTTATGGTATACTGTCTTTGCAACAGGACTTTGGATAAGAAACGGAGAAACAGCTTGACTAAAGAGATAAACAAGGAAGAACTGCTTGTTCAGCAGGAATATATAGAAAAAGTAAAAGCGATAAACGCAAAGCGTGAGCAGATGCCGCTGGCACACGTCCACAGCTTCGGCTGTCAGCAGAACGTGAGCGACGGAGAAAAAATAAAGGGTATGCTTGCACAGATGGGTTACGGCTTCACGCCCGAAACCGCATTTGCGGATCTTATTCTTTTCAATACCTGCGCCGTAAGAGAAAACGCAGAGGACAGAGTTTTCGGCAATATAGGCGCACTCAAAAAGCTGAAAGAGAAGAACAGAAATCTCATAATTGCGGTCGGCGGCTGTATGGTACAGCAGGAGCATATAGCACAGAGAATGAGAAAATCGTTCCCGCAGGTCGATATTATTTTCGGCACTCACGTTATGCATACCTTACCGCAGATGATATACGAAAAGCTCAGCGAGAACCGCAGAACGCTGTCTATCCCCGAAAGTGACGGTGTTATTGCCGAGGGACTTCCCGTAATAAGAGAAAGCAAGGTAAAGGCAAGCGTGCCGATAATGTACGGCTGCAACAACTTCTGCACCTATTGTATAGTTCCCTTTGTAAGAGGCAGAGAGCGTTCACGCAGACCCGAAGAGGTCATAGCCGAAGTAAAAGGGCTTATAAATGACGGATATAAGGAAATACTACTGCTCGGACAGAACGTGAATTCATACGGCAAGGAGTATGATTTCGGCTTTGCCAAGCTGCTTTCCGAGCTTGATAAGATACCGGGAAAATATAAGCTCAGCTTTATGACATCTCATCCTAAGGACTGTACGCACGAGCTTATAGATACGATAGCGGACAGCAGGCATATATCGTATCATCTGCATCTGCCCGTACAGTGCGGAAGCGACAGAATTTTAAAGGAAATGAACCGCCACTATGACACGGCTCATTATCTTGAGCTTATCGAATATGCAAAAAAACGCATACCGAAGGTAGCACTCACTACAGATATTATAGTAGGCTTTCCCGGCGAAACTTATGAGGATTTTCTCGGCACTGTGGAGCTTATGAAGAAGGTACGCTATGATTCCGCATATACCTTTATCTACAGCAAGCGTGAGGGAACAAAGGCGGCGGCTATGCCCGACCCAATAAGCGATGAGGATAAGGGAAAGTGGTTCAGACAGCTTCTTGATGTGCAGAATTCTATCGGTGAAAAGGCTTACGAACGTTTTATCGGAGATGAGGTCGAGGTTCTGTGCGAGGGTATCGGCAGAACGGCTGACGGACTTATGACAGGTCATTCCCGCCACGGCGTTATCGTTGATTTCAACGGCACAAGGGATATGGTCGGCAAGTACGTTATGGTAAGAATACAAAAGGCTCTGCCATGGGCAGTCACAGGCGAGCTTGTAAGCGTGAATGACTGAATTTTCACAATCGGTCGGGAATCCCCGTCAGATATATATTTTAACAGCCGCAAAAGCGGAAAGAAAGGAAAAATAAAATGGACGCAATCAAAGCAGCAAGAGAGCTTGGCAAGGCTATACAGGCAGACGAGCGTTATGTACGTTATAACGAGGCAATGAAGGCAAACGATGCCGATATGGAGCTTCAGGAGCTTATAGGCGAATTCAACCTTGCACGTCAGAACGTAGCGCTTGAAATGAGCAAGTCTAAGGAAGAGCAGAACAAGGAAAAGCTCGACACACAGAACAAGGAGATGCAGAGATTATACACTCTTGTTATGCAGAACGAGCATATGGCTGATTTCACAATGGCAAAGGCTGATATGGATAAGCTGTTACACGAGATCAACGGCATTATCGCACTGTGCTGTGACGGCGAAGACCCCGATACCTGCGAGGTACAGGCAGGCGGATGCTCAGGCTCATGCTCGACCTGCGGAGGATGCCACTAAGGCTGACCAAAAGCGTATCTTTTATGACGGGAGGTACAAGCACCTCCCCTACATTGTAATGTAAAACTGGTTAATAAAACCGAAAGGAATGAAACTCTTGAAAGCAGGAAACAGCGGAGAAAAGCTCACGCCTATGATGCAGCAGTATGTTGAGATCAAGGCAAATTACAAGGATTATATATTATTCTATCGTCTGGGCGATTTCTATGAAATGTTCAACGAGGACGCAATGGTAGCGTCAAAGGAGCTTGAGCTGACGCTTACGTCAAGAGCGGGTACGCCCATGTGCGGCGTACCGCATCATTCTGCGGAGGGCTACATAAAAAAGCTGATAGATAAAGGCTTCAAGGTAGCTATCTGCGAGCAGACAACCGACCCTGCGTTATCAAAAGGACTTGTAGAGCGTGATATAGTAAGGCTTGTCAGCGCAGGCACGGTCATAGAAGCGTCAATGCTTGAGGACGGCTCGAATAACTATATTTCCTGTATCTATGTCGGAGAAAACGGCACAGGTATGGTGTTTGCCGATATTTCAACGGGCGAGGTACACGCAGTCGAAAAGGCAAATTCAAAAAAGACCGATGAGGATATAATAGCACAGTTTTCACAGTATACCCCTGTTGAGCTGTTGTTCAATGCGGAGTTTTTAAGTCGGAAACAGGCATATACTTTTATAAGGAACCGTTACGGAAAATGCTCTGCGGAACAGCTTTCCGATGAGGATTTTTCCATAGATGACGTATCCGAGATAACCGCACAGTTCGGCGGCACGGCAGATGAAATAGGCCTTGCCGGAAAGGACAACGCATTAAGGGCTTTATGCGCTTTGCTGCGCTATTTGTATAAGGCACAAAGAAGCGGAGCAAAACGTTTTGTAAAGCTGAACGTACACAGCAGCGGCGAATTTATGCAGCTTGGACTTGCCACAAGAAGAAACCTTGAACTGACATCGACAATGAGAAGCGGTGAAAAGAAAGGCTCGCTTCTGTGGGTGCTTGATAAGACCGATACCTCAATGGGAAGAAGAAAGCTAAGACAGTGCATAGAACAGCCTCTTACAGATACGGCGGCTATCATACGCAGACACGATGCGGTAGAAGCGCTCATAAACAATTCTGCGGCACTGTATGATATAAAGACCGACCTTGCGAAAGTCTATGACCTTGAACGTCTTATGACGAGGATAATCTACAAGGCGGCAAACGCAAAGGATGTAAAGGCGCTCGGAGCTACCTGCAGGATACTTCCTCAGCTTAAAAGCGACCTGTCGCAGATAAGCACACAGCTTACAAGAAGCCTTGATAAGAAGATAAGCCCTCTTGACGATATTGCGGATCTTGTAGAAAGAGCGATAGCCGATGAACCACCCGCACTGATGAAGGACGGCGGTTATATTAAGAACGGCTTCAACGAGGAACTTGACCGCCTGAGAAATATCACGGGCGGCGGCAAGGACCTTCTCGCTCAGATAGAACAGCAGGAAAAAGAGGCTACCGGCATAAAGAATCTGCGTGTCGGCTATAACCGTGTGTTCGGCTATTATATCGAGGTTTCAAAGGGCAACGTGTCGATGGTGCCCGACAGATATGTAAGAAAGCAGACGCTCACAAACGGCGAGAGATACATTACCGATGAACTTAAGAAGATAGAAAACGAGATACTCGGCGCAAACGATAAGATACTTGCACTCGAGGCGGCGATATTTGCCGAGGTGCGTGAATTTATCGCACAGCGGCTCGACCTTATCCAGCAGACCGCCGAATCTGTAGCGGCGCTTGACGTGCTGTGCAGTTACGCCGTTGTATCCATAGAAAACAACTACTGCCGTCCGATGATGGCAAATGACAGCGTCATAGAGATAAAGGACGGAAGACACCCCGTTGTCGAGAAGATGGTCAACGAGATACTTTTCACCCCGAATGACGTTTACCTTGATGTTAAAAGCAACCGCCTTATGATAATCACAGGCCCGAATATGTCGGGTAAATCCACGTTTATGCGGCAGGTAGCCGTGATAGTCCTTATGGCGCAGATAGGCTGCTTTGTGCCTGCAAGCTACGCAAGGCTCGGAGTAGTGGACAGGATATTCACCCGTGTCGGTGCAAGCGATGATCTGTCCGCAGGTCAGTCCACTTTTATGGTCGAGATGACCGAGGTTGCAACTATCCTTAACGAAGCAACTAAAAACTCGCTCGTTATCCTTGACGAGATCGGCAGAGGAACATCGACCTATGACGGCGTATCAATAGCAAAAGCGGTAGCCGAGTACATAAGCTCAAAGGCTATCGGCTGCAAGACGCTTTTCGCAACGCATTACCACGAGCTTATTTCGCTTGAAAACGAGCTTGACGGTGTGCGTAACTACAGCGTAAAGGTAAAGCGAAGCGGCGAGGATATAAAGTTCCTGCACAAGATAGTCGAGGGCGGCACGGACGACAGCTACGGCATAGAGGTCGCACGCCTTGCAGGACTTCCGAAGAAAGTCACAGACAGAGCAAAACAGCTTCTTGCCGAGCTTGAAAAAGCACCGAAAATACAGCGTGAGCTTGAACTGAGAGCCGAGGAGGAATCCGAAAGTCAGATAGACTTCGAGGCAACAGGCAGGCAGAACGTCATAGCCGAGATAAAAAACCTCGACCTTGACGATATGACGCCGAGAGAGGCTTACGCAAAGCTCGAAGAACTAAAAGCAATGTTATAAAGAAAAGGAAAACCAATGCCCGAAATCAGACTGCTTGATAAAAGCGTAGCGGAGCTTATTGCGGCAGGCGAGGTCATAGAGCGCCCGTCCTCCGTGATAAAGGAGCTTGTGGAAAATTCAATAGACGCAGGCGCACGGCATATCACCGTTGAGATAAAGCACGGCGGTATCAGCTATATGCGTATAACAGACGATGGTTGCGGCATAGCTTACGCTCAGATGCCGACAGCCTTTCTCCGTCATGCCACAAGCAAGATACGCACAGGCGATGACCTTACAGGCATTATGACTATGGGCTTCAGAGGAGAAGCGTTAGCGTCCGTTGCGGCGGTCGCAAAGATAGAGATGATGTCACGGCAGGACGGCGATGAACTCGGCGGACGTTACATTATTGAAGGCGGCGAGGAAAAGGAACACGAATCCTGCGGCTGTCCCACAGGCACGACTATCGTGATAAAGGAGCTTTTCTACAACACTCCCGCACGACTTAAATTCCTCAAAAAAGACATATCCGAGGGCAATTTCATAGCGGCAACGGTCGACAGACTTGCACTTTCCCATCCCGATATTTCCTTCAGATTCATAAGAGATAACAAAAGCGTCAGAATGACATCGGGCGACGGCTCGCTCTTATCTGCGGCAAAGGCGGTATCCGGCAGACAGTTTGCCGACAGCCTTATCCCCGTTGACTTTTCCCTTAACGGCATAGATGTAAGCGGTTATGTTTCATCTCCGCTTTTCTGCCGCAACAGCAGAAGTATGCAGACGTTTTTCGTGAACACAAGATATATAAAAAGCACCACCTGTATGGCGGCGCTTGAGGAGGCATACCGTAACAGTATGATGGTCGGAAAATTCCCTGCCTGCATACTGAACATATCGCTTTCTCCCGAAACTGTCGATGTAAACGTACACCCCGCAAAGACCGAGATACGCTTCGCTTATGAAAAGCCCGTGTTCGATGCGGTGTATTTTGCGGTAAAGAACGCACTGGTGAACGCCGCAGACGATAAACGGCAGATAGAGCTTGAAAAACCGAAGAAATACGATAACGCAGACGATTATTTCAGGCACAACCCCGAAATAATAAAGCGTGAACAGCAGACGCTCGCACATATCCCCGTAACGCTTCCGCTTATGTCTGAGGAACGTCCGGTCGTTGATATAAAGCCGGAAGAACCGGCCGAAACGGTAAAGGCTGAAAAAATATACGGCGACAGCACAATAAAGCCCGTTTCACTGCACAGCACACGCTCTGACTACAGCACAGGACCCGAAGAAAATACAAGTGAAGCTATTGACGAAATACCTTTGCCAAAAGAGCCGCACATCCCGTCATATAAGGCGGTAAGCAGCAGTGTTGTTGTCACCGTTGACGATGATACGGACGATATTCCCGTAACAGCACCGCAAACTGACGAAGGCTTCAGATTTATAAATGCAAAGCCGGTAACGGTTGAAAGGATAGACGAGCCGAAGCCCGAAAAAACAAGTGTTCGTGTTATCGGAGAATTTTTAAAGACCTATATACTGTGCGAGGCGGGCGAGGAGCTTATAATAATCGACAAGCACGCCGCCCACGAGCGTATCAGGTTTGAGAAGCTGAAAGAGGAGTTTGTGACCACCTCACAGCTGCTTATCGACAAAACCGAGCTTAAGCTGTCGCCCGAAGAATACGAGGCACTGCACGAGTATTACGAATATGTGGAGCAAAGCGGTATAGAGCTTGTTTTCTGCGATGACAGCACAGTGCAGATAACCGCAATGCCGTCCGTAGTGAAATGCTCGCCGCAGGAAATAGTATCCGATGTCGCACAACGGCTTATGAATACTGCCACCGACCAGAAAGGCGCTCTCTTTGACGATATGCTTCATTCGATGGCTTGCAAGTCGGCGATAAAGGCACACGATGATACGGATATTCTCGAATTGCAGGCGCTTGCCGACAGAGTGATGAATGACAGGACAATACGTTTTTGCCCGCACGGCAGACCGGTTATGACCTCGCTTTCAAAATACAGGATAGAACGCTTCTTCAACAGGAGTTGAGTTATGGATAAACAGTTTATCGTAGTAGTTTGCGGACCTACAGCGTCGGGCAAGACCGCTCTCTCGGTCGAACTTGCAAAAAGGCTTTCGGGCGAGATAATCTCAGCCGATTCTATGCAGATATACAGAGGTATGAACATAGCCACCGCAAAGCCCACAGAGGAGGAAAAGCAGGGCATACCGCATTACCTTATGGATTTTCTCGACCCTCACGACAGCTTTTCGGTAGCCGACTATGTTAAGGCGGCACACGGTATTATCGCAGACATAGCGGCACGAGGAAAGCTCCCGATAATAACCGGCGGCACAGGACTTTATATAAGCTCTCTTATCGACAATCTCAGCTTTGAGGAAACCGAGTGCGACTACGCATACCGTGACGAACTGCGTAAGCTGGCGCAGGAAAAGGGCAACGGCTTTCTGCTCGGAATGCTCCGTGAAACTGATTCCGAAACGGCGGAAAAGCTTCACGAGAATAATCTCAACAGGATAATAAGAGCGCTCGAGGTCTACAAGACTACGGGAAAGACAATGAGCGAGCAACAGCGCCTTTCAAGGCTTGCCCCTTCGCCGTATGAGCCATGTATGATACAGCTTGACTATGACAGGGAAACGCTGTACGACCGCATAAACAGACGTGTTGACATAATGCTTGCCGAAGGACTTGTCGAGGAGGCAAGGCAGTTTGTTGATATTGACGATTATCCTACGGCGGCGCAGGCGATAGGCTATAAGGAGCTTATGCCGTATCTTAAAGGCGAAAGTGAGCTTACACCTTGCGTAGAGCGGCTGAAGCAGGAAACCAGAAAATACGCAAAGCGTCAGCTTACATGGTTCCGCCGTGACGAAAGAATCCATTATATCAAGGCTGACGGAGGAAAGAACTTTTCGCAGATTGTTGACGAGGCAATAGATTATATCGGCAGTGTAAGAAATAAAAGCAAGTGAAATTCTCACTTGTCGAAAAAATCTCCCCAAACTGTCACAAAGCTATGGAATTTTCAATCAATATGTGTTACAATATAAGTTAAGCTATCTGTAGCTGTGATTTATCACAAAAACAGTTATGATTTTATTTTATTTTATGTTCCGCAAAAAAGCGGAGAAAAGAAAGGACGTAATCAAAATGGCAAAGGAACTCAATTTACAGGACGTATTTTTAAATCAGGCGAGAAAAGAGAAGATACCTGTAACTATCTACATTACGAACGGCTTTCAGTTCAAGGGACTTGTAAGAGGTTTTGACAATTACACTGTTATCCTTGATACAGACGGAAAGCAGAATCTGATATACAAGCACGCTATCTCGACAATAACACCTCTCAGAGCTGTATCAATCCTTGACGCATTCGACAGGCCGGACAGCGAAGACGTAAAAGAATAAGGATATATGGACAGGACATTAACGACTAAACTTGTAACTGCGATTCTTGCCGTATTTTTGCTTGTGACTATCATAAGTCAGTTTTTTGTAGGGAGCGAACATTCATACAGAACTGAAGTTGCGCTCAAATACGATTCACAGGATACTATAGAATTTTACGGCGTGTTTGCGAGAAACGAACACACTGTAAGCAGGGAAACAAGCGGTATAATGCAGTACGAGCATGAAGACGGCTCTAAAGTCGGAAAAAACAGTGTTGTGGCAAGCACATACAGTTCTGTGTCCGATATAGCGCTTACTGCCGAGATAAAGAATCTTCAGACGAGAATAGATACGCTTACCGATGCACAGAGTCTTGCCGGTACGGATAATTCTCAGATAGAAGCGTTTGACAAGTTGATAACCGAAAAACACAGCAAGCTTATGCAGGCAATATCTGACGGCGATTATTCGTCTGTTTCCGATATCAAGTATGAATTGCTCAATCTGCAAAGCAAACGTGATATGGTAAAGGGAAAGGTGACGGATTATTCATCTGTAATATCATCGCTCAATGCGAAGATAAAAACACTTGAAGGACGTATTTCCGCATCTTCCGTACAGGTCCTTGCCGAAGAAACCGGATACTTTGTAAGCAGTATCGACGGGTACGAAAGCAAGATAACTTACGATAATATCGAAAGTATAACCCCGTCGCAAATTGCTGAAACGGTAAAAACGCCTAATCTCAGTTCAGCTTCGGGAAACGTTATCGGCAAGATTATAGAGGACTATAAATGGAAGCTTGCCGCAACTTTTACCGAAGGACAGGCTGCTGTTCTTACCGAGAATACAAATGTACAGATAATTGTCGGTGCTGATCAGTCAGAGATAACCGCAAAGGTTGAAAATATTGAAAAGTATGATAATGATTATGTTGTGGTATTTTCGGCTGATGATCTCAATTCGGTTATTGCATCGTCAAGGATCGGAAGATTCAAGCTGCTTGTAGACAGCTATAACGGTATACGAATAGCATCGTCTGCAATTCACTTTGATAAGGATAACAATATCGGCGTATATATCAAGAGCGGTTCACAGGCAGAGTTTGTAAGAATAGACCGTATTTATTCAAGCGAGGATTATGTTATTGTCCGTGATACTACCGATAAGAGTGGATATCTGTCGCTTTATGATAACGTTATAGTTGAAGGGAAGGATCTTTATGACGGAAAGAATCTCTAAGTCCGCCGAAGAAACTACACTTGAAGATATCAAGCAAAACTATGAGGCGATAAAGCAGAATATCGCCGAGACTATGGATAAAGCGGATCGTAAGGATACGGTTCGTTTTATGGCAGTCACTAAAACAGTACCCTGCGAAAAGATAAATTATGCGGAAAGTCTCGGGATCAATCTTCTCGGAGAAAATCGTGTGCAGGAATTTCTCGGAAAATACGAAAATTATTCGGAAAATTCCGAAATTCATTTCATAGGGGACTTGCAAAAAAACAAAGTAAAGTATATAATTGATAAGGTGAGAATGATACATTCCGTAGATAATTTTGCTCTTGCATCTGAGATTGATCGCAGAGCTTTACAGCACGGACTGAAAATGGACATACTCATAGAGGTAAATATAGGCGGAGAACTGACAAAAAGCGGTGTATCTCCCGATGGACTTGTCGAAACGGCAAAAGCCGTATCCGAACTCGAAAATGTCCGGATAAAAGGACTTATGACGATTCCGCCTGCACACTGTGATGAAAAGTATTTTGCGTTAATGCAGGAGCTTTTTGAGAATTCAAAGCAGAAATACTCATTTCTTTCCGATATGAACACGCTGTCAATGGGAATGTCGGGAGATTACACGTCAGCCGTAAAATACGGCTCAACAATAGTCAGGATCGGCAGCGGTCTGTTCGGCTACAGAAATTATTCGGTTAAATAACAAAACGGAGGTAAAGAACAATGAGCGCATTTGAGTCATTCAAAAATTCATTCAAGAAGTGGGGAGGTCCCGACGAAGAGGACGAATACACATCAGAGCCCGAAAAGCAGGAGGCTCCCGAAGCATCTGCACGCAGTGCGGGACAGAGTTCAAACTCAAGCAAGATCTATACATATAATGCAAGCACAACACTTCACCTTGTCGTAAACAGACCCAAGAAGTTCAGCGATGCAGGTGAGATAGCTGAGCTTTATAAGAACAAGACAACCGTTATCCTTATGTTCAACAATACAAACAAGGATACAGCGAATCGCCTTATCGACTTTTTAGGCGGTGTCAGCTATATCACGGGCGGCGAGATAAGAAGAATAGGCGAAACCACTTATGTTCTCGCTCCTTACAATGTTGATATATCAGGCGAATTCATAGACGAAATCAGCAACATTTCGGGCGAGGCTATTTTTGACGAAATAGGCTGATATGGCTGAACGTGAGCTTGCAAAGGCGATACTCAATGCGGCGAGGGACTGCCTTGACAGATCCGGACCGTATTTCACCCGTTTTCTTTCGGAAGCCGAACAGCTTCAGCTCAAGGGGATAGGTATGCCCAAAGGCATTACCGCTTTGTTTTGCGGCGGCGCAGGCAACAGCGAACCGCTGAGGTGTTGTCTGGGTCTTTTCCCGTCGTATTATTTTGACGATGGCGGCAAATCATATACGGCTGACGAGAGTATGGCGGAAATGTTTCCCGTAAAGGCTGCGACGTTCAGATTCAGACGTGAAGATACGGTCACTCACAGAGATGTTCTCGGTTCTCTTATGGCACTCGGCATAGAGCGTGATACGGTCGGCGATATTTTCGTTACCGATGGTGCGGCTGCTGTGTTTGTCTATGAGAAGGTAGTTCCTCTGATCGAAGAAAATATCTCAAAGATAGGAAGAATCGGAGTTCGTATACAAACCGGTATAAAGGCAGACTTTGCATTGCCGGAAAGAAAATATGAAGATTTATTTTTATCGGTTGCTTCTCTCAGACTTGATAATATAGTAAAATGTGTTTCGGGCACATCAAGAACGGGAGCGGTCGAAAAATATATATTGCCTCAGCTCGTACAGCTTAACGGCACAGTGTGTACCGACGTTTCAAAACAATTGTGCGAAGGTGACATTTTTTCGATAAGAGGAAAAGGAAAATTCAGAATCGAGAATATCGGAGAAACCGGAAGAAAAGGCAATTTACACGTAAAAGTAAAAAAATACATTTAAGGTTTTTAGGAGGATTATCCCGTGAACGCTAAGGATATAGTATCTAAAGAATTTGATACGGTAAAGCGCGGTGGTTATGATGCCGCTGAAGTTGATACATTTTTAAAAGATGTTTCAATCGAATACAAAAAGTTACAGAACGAGAATGATGAACTTGAAAAGAAGCTTGAGGTTCTCGCTGAAAAGATAAGAGAATACCGCAAGGATGAGGACGCTCTTAGAGATGCGCTTCTTATCGCAAAGAAGCAGGGTATAGCTGTTGTAAACGAGGCAAAGGAAGATGCCGAGAAGATAAGAAAAGAGGCCAAGGAAAAGGCTGACAAGACTATAAAGGACACAGACGCACTTTCTGCAAAGAAGAAAGAAATAGCAGAAAAGAATCTTGCCGATGCAAATGCAAAAGCAAAGCAGATAGTTGATGAGGCAAACGCTAAGGCTGAAGAGATCCATACAATAATGATGCAGCAGACCGAAAGAGAGCAGATTGTTCTCCAGAGAACAAGAAAAGAAGTACAGGAATACACAACCAAGATTCTTGCCGCATACAGCGCACATATCGAAAATATAAAGGCTATGCCCAAGGCTTGTGAGAATGAGTTTGTTATAAACACGGTAAAAGAGGTAGAAGCCAGAAAGCCTGAGGACAGTGCTTTTGCAAAGAAGCCTGCTCCTGCTCCGGCAAAGCCCGCTCCCGCTCCGGCAAACCCTGCTCCCGAAGCAAAGCCGGCAGATGAAGTAAAGCCTGCACCTGCTCCCGAAAAGAAGGCGGAAGAGAAAGTAACGGGTGATTCTGTTCTGTTCAATCTTAAAAGTGAAAAAGAAGAAAAGAACGCTCCCGTAGCCGATCTTGAATTCGGAAAGAATAAGTAATTATAATAACTGAAATAACATAAGAAAAATATCGGACAACGAAAGGAATCAGAATTAATGCTATATATCGCTCTTGCGGCAGCCGCAGGACTTATCGGGCTTGACCAGCTGACAAAGATACTGGTTGACAGTAATATGCAGCTACACCAATCAATACCGATAATATCATTCGGAGATACAAATGTACTGAATATCACCTACGAGAGAAATCCCGGAGCTGCTTTCAGCATCCTTGAGGGAAAACAGCTGTTTCTTATACTGTTTACGGCTGTGGTTATCGTTGTTATGTTGTATCTGATGCTTTCGAAAAGAGTGAAGAAGCCGACGTATATATGGTCTATGTCGCTTATAGTGGCAGGCGGTATCGGTAACCTTATCGACAGAATGATAAGAGGCGAAGTAGTAGATTTTATTGATGTAAGAATAATAAACTTTGCCGTGTTCAATGTTGCGGATATATGTGCCGTTCTCGGTGCAACAGGACTGCTTCTCTTTGTGATTATTGATGAGATAAAGGAACAGGCAAACAAGAAAAAGGCTAAGAAAGATACAGCAGAGGATGAGGAGAAGCTCAGCAAAGCCGTATCAGACAATGCCGTCAACGAACAGAAATAACACCGCTATGGAGGGTAATGTTGCATTACGAATTTACCTGTAAAACGGGCGGCGATAGAACAGACAAGTTTCTTGCATTGCAGGATACGGGAATAACCAGATCAGCAGCCGCCGCTCTTATTGAGCAGGGCTGCTGTCTTGTAAACGGGAAAATTGCCGCCAAGAATCAGAAACTCAAAACGGGAGATATAATCATGCTTGATGTGCCGGAGGCTCAGCCTGCGGATATTCTGCCCGAAAATATACCTCTTGATATAGTCTATGAGGACAGCGACCTGCTGGTAGTGAACAAACCCAAGGGAATGGTGGTGCATCCTGCGCCGGGTCACTACAGCGGAACGCTTGTAAATGCACTTATGTACCACTGCGGCGACAGTCTGTCGGGGATAAACGGGGTTATAAGACCCGGTATCGTCCACAGGATAGACAGGGATACGAGCGGACTTCTTATCGTAGCAAAGAACGATACCGCACACAATATACTTGCCGAACAGATAAAGGTACACAGCTTTACAAGGGAATATATGGCGGTCGTTCAGGGCGTTATAAAAGAGGACGGGACGGTCGATGCGCCGATAGGCAGACACAAGACCGACCGCAAGAAGATGTGCGTTACGACCGAGAATTCAAGAGAGGCGGTAACCCACTATTTTGTCGAGCAGACTTACAGGAACAATACGCTTGTAAGGCTGCGTCTTGAAACGGGAAGGACGCATCAGATAAGGGTCCACATGGCATATATCGGTCATCCGGTGACGGGTGACGAGGTGTACGGAAACGGCAGTCCGAAGTGGCTATGCGGACAGTGCCTGCACGCAAAGAAGATAGGATTTATCCACCCTGACGGGCGGTATATGGAATTTGACAGCGAGCTGCCCGATTACTTCAAAAAGCTGCTTGCAAACCTCGAAACCCAAAAGACAGAGATATAAACGGCTTGAACAAAGGAAAGAAACTATGGACTTCAAAAATGTAATAATAATGAGCGACCTTGACGGCACGCTCCTTGACGATAAGAAAGAGATTTCGCCGAGGGATATGGAATCTATAAACGAATTCTGCGACAAGGGCGGAATGTTCACGATAGCCACAGGCAGAGGCTATTCAATGGCACGTCCGGTTGCACAAAAGCTGAAGCTGAGGATACCTGCGGTCATCTTCAACGGGTCGGCGGTGTATGACTTTGACAAGGACGCATTCCTGTGGCAGAGCGAGGTTACGCAGAAGGCCAGAGATTACATAAAGCTGGTCATGGACAGTTTTCCCGATGTAGGCATAGAGGTGCTTCACAAGCACACGGTATATGTGCCGGCACTGAACGATGTTGAGAGGGCTCACATGGCGCTGGAGAACGTACACGGAGATGTATGCAGGCTTGACGATATACCGCATGAGGGCTGGCTTAAGGTGCTGTTCGCCTACCCTGAGGACAAGATGCCTGAGCTTGCGAGGTTCATAGACGAGCATTGCGCCGAGGGGACGAACAGGGTACTGTCTGCGCCATTCTTCTACGAGCTTCTGCCCGAGGGCGTGAGCAAGGCTTATGGATATAAGCAGCTTCTGAGGGTGACGGGAAGCGAGGACAGGTTCACGGTGGCGGCAGGAGATTATCCGAATGACGCTGAAATGGTACGCAGTGCCGATCTGGGAGTTGCTGTAAGTAATGCGCACGACGAGGTAAAATCATCAGCTGATGTAATAATAGGATCAAACAACGAGGATCCGATGACTCAGATCATAGATATAATCAGGAAAAAGTGAGAAATCACACCTTGAGCGACAAGTGATGAATTTCGATGAATTATAACGCTGATTTTATCTAAATATTATAATAAAAGTAATAAACTGTAAGTAATAAACTTTTGAAGTCTGAATGTAATTATATGGGAATTTGAGAGAGCTTATGAGTAACAAAAAGTCAGACAAGCGGAACAAGGCATTAAGAGATTTTTGTATTTGCATATTTTACAGAAAAAGTCTGTCTTGATAATCATAGTGATTATTACGATGATTAGATACACGATATAACTTAAAAAGATATATGATAATATAAATTTGATATATAGAACAACACTTTGATAAGTGATAGATTGTATAGAAAACAATATACTACTTATATCAAATCATCGAAATCGGCAAAGGGAGAAATTAACAGTGTAAAAGCCAATCGTTCGCCAAAGGTAAGTTTTGACAAATGGTGCGGAAAGGCTTACGGTAAAATTATAGAATGTTGTTATAAAAGGAGCTTGGCTCATAAGCGTGAAACGAAAGGAGTAAAGTATGAAACGTGAACCCGATTACAAGCTGAAAAAGCGTCTGGAGCGTATGGAACACGAGAAGAAGATGAACCGGACCTATAACCGTAACTGGATAATATGTATCGGTTCGCTTGCGATTATCATATTGGCGATTTTTGTGTTCGGCGGGAAGTGATAAAGAAAACGGAATTATATCCGGTTGCGATAAGGATAGCGGAATGATGTAAAATCAATACTTGACATATAATTATGACAGTGATATACTTAAGATATCTTAAAGAAATTATACACAGTCAATAAAGGCGGAGAAAAATATGTGCAAGATGATAAATTACAATTTATGTAAACGGGGGGGGGCTTTCTGAAAGCACCTCTGTAAGTAATGCACAAAACTCTTGCGTAAAATTCAATATGGTAATAAAGGCATAGTCTGCATAGGGTGGACTGTGCCTTTTTATATTATTTATAAAGAAAGAGGGATAAAATTATGAGATTTAAGAGGTTTACAGCCGGCATAGTGGCAACTGTAATGGCAGTCACAGCTGTTGCAACGCCGCTGTGCGACAATATTCCAACGCTCGAAAGAGGACTTTCGGCAAGCGCATATTACAGCGTAAAAGACAGTTTTTATCCTGTCGCACTTACCGGTGACGGCGCTGTGGATATGGTCAATGTTGCCGTGGCACAGGCGGGCAGAAAAGACGATGATGACGGATGGTATCCCAGCAGAGAAGCGTGGTGCGCCGATTTCGTCCTTGACGTTGCCAGAGTTGCCGGTCAGACAGTGGCAGTTCCGGACGCACCTGCTAATGCGGCTTGCGGTACTTTCAGAAATGCACTGCTGAAAGCAGGGGCGACGGAGGTTGAAACCGCACAGGCGGGCGACCTTGTATTTTACTGCAGTACAAGCGGTGATACTACATATCATGTAGGAATAATGAAAGACAGCAGATATTCTGTTGAGGGCAATGCACTTTTGAACGGTGTATTTCAGGTTGTAGACAACAGGGATACAATGACATACACTACCACCAAAGGTCTGTCTATCGCCAACGGTGATATTAAAAGGGTATTTATAAGACCGAACTACAGCAATTCTACAAATGATGTTGCGGTTACAAGCATCGTTGCGAGTGAACTTGCAAATAAAATAAACTGGTTAAGCACACAGTATAAACATGGCGAATACTGGAATCAATATAATGGTTCATTGGATAAAAGCGGTCCTAACCCTTGTCCATGCAAAGAAAAGGGCTATACATGGTGCGGACAGCAACATAACGGATATTGTGACTGCAAATGCGGTGTATTCAATGGTGGTGAGCAATGTTTCGGGTTTGCTGCCAAAATGTTTTATTTAACATTCGGCACATATCAGGAAAATGCAGAGAAAATATACAGCATAAATGATGTGTGTGCCGGCGATGTAATCAGATATGGCGCTAAATTAGGACATTCTATTTTTGTCGTTAAAGTAATCGGTGATACAATTTATTATGTTGACTGTAACGGTAGCGGAGTACCTTGTCAGGTAAGATGGAATGCTACGGTAAATAAATGGGGTAGTGTTGCAGGATATTCATTTGGATACAGATACCACATGAGTGGTAACACAATAAAAGATCCATGGAGCACTCCGGATCCGGTTAAGGATTCTACACCTCCCAATCTGACTTCGCTGAGTGAAGAGGACTGGAACAGAAACGGAATGGGATTTTTGGTAAGAGCTAACGCCACGGATAATGTCGGCGTTACAAAGATAGCATTTACCGTTTCGGCTAACGGCAGAACAAAAGATTATCAGGCTAATCTTGAAAAAAATAATACTTACGGTTGGCAATATATTTCAGTAAGCGATTTTTCAAATTTCTTAGGAACATACAGTATAAGCTGTGCGGCTTATGACGCCTGCGGAAACAAGTCAAACGTCAGAAGTATGACGGTTACACTGGATAAAGGCACCGCTCCTACAGTCGCTGACAAGACGATAAAGGAAGGCACCTATTGTCTTCGTAACGGCGTAGGACTAAATATGGATGTCAGCGGCGGAACAGATGAAAATAAAAATCCTGCGGTTTTCTATGAGCACAATGGGTCAGCTGCTCAGCGCATGAAGTTCATATACAAGGGCAACGGCAAATATCTCATTGCACCTGAATGCTCAACGACAGGAAAAGTTATCGATGTCTACAGACCTACAGACGGTGATATGGATATCGACTGGGGTGATAAGATTGACCTGTACCAAAACGATGACGATGAAGCACAGGAATTCTATGTAGTGCCTGTCGGAAACGGCGATTATGTACTTGAACTTGCGTCAAAGGATAATTTTGTAATAGGCGGTAAGCATACATTCTCCGGTGCGAATTTCTATTTACAGCCGTATCTTAACTTTGCGCCGTCGCAGAGATTCAGATTTACAGACGCAAGCGGAAATGCCGTTGATGTCTGCAATCACTCATATAAAGAAACCAGAACAGAACCTACCTGTACGGCAGGCGGAAAATTAACAAAGGTATGCAAGTATTGCGGTAAAAAGGTTGAGGAAACAATCAATGCACTCGGTCACAGCTGGAGCGGTTGGAGCATAACGACATATCCGACCTGCACCGCACAGGGCGTTGAGCAGCGTACCTGCTCCAGATGCTCAAAGGCAGAAACAAGATATATTACTGCGCTCGGTCACAGCTATTCATCAACGTGGACTGTTGACAAGCCGGCTACCTG
>ERZ773192.1557-NODE-1557-length-22475-cov-15.638626_pt1 | contig 22475 bp, 18 predicted proteins | sample MGYA00581010_ERZ773192 | MGnify/ENA primary metagenome ERZ773192 (study PRJEB29015, sample SAMEA2737741) | human gut metagenome | biome: human gut; feature: human-associated habitat; material: faeces | place: China | collected 2012 ...
CTGTCTGACGAGGAAGATTCTCACCCAACTTCAGGAAGTCCTTGAAATAGAGGGCAGCAGGATCGTGTGTACTGATGCGTACGCTGGAATCGAAGATGATGATACGCTCCAGAGAAGGACAGAGGGCAAAGATACGGTGAGCCTTGTCATACTGCTCCTGTTCGCCTACAAAGAGGAAGCGAATCTGCGCATCATTAATCATATATTGAATCTGCTGCTCGCTGCTGTTGGCATAGAATGGCACAGCAGTAACTCTGATACCGTACGCACCGAAGTCGGTGTACAGATAATGCACACAGTTCTGCGAGAAGACAGCGATTTTGTCAAGAGGTTTAGCCCCAAGATTCAGGAGGGCATTGCTCACTTGTTTCACTCTTAAGGAAAAGAGGTTGAATGAAACCGATTGCCACTGGTCGCTGCCAAACTTTCTGAAAGTTAAAGCAGTTTTCTCTCCCCATTTCTTGGCGAGATCATGTACCAGTACCGAAAGATGACTATTAATCTGCATAAGCTTATATTTATATTCTGATGCAAAGATAATAGAATTTGTTAAGAACACAAAATAAAAAGATATTTTTTCCACTTTATCTGCTCTTTTTTTCGTATCTTTGCCCCAAAATCAAAAAATAGAGAGATTATGATGACACAAGAAGAATATGTAAGTGATGCCGTGGATTTGCTGAAAAAGCTCATCGCCACCCCATCTGTAAGCAGAAACGAGAAGGAGGCTGCCGACATCATGGAGCAGACCATCCGCAAATATGGGTTCGAACCTCATCGTGAGGCGAACAACATCTGGATTATCGACCCTCATTACGATGAGAGCCGACCTACCCTGCTGCTCAACGCTCACATCGATACTGTGAAGCCTGTGGCTTCGTGGACACGCGACCCGTTTTCACCGGATGTTGAAGATGGCGTACTTTATGGTTTGGGCAGCAACGATTGCGGTGGCGGACTCTGTTCGCTCCTCCAGATATTCAGAATGCTGACCGCAAAGCCTCAGCAGTACAATCTTATCTATCTGGCATCTGCCGAAGAAGAGGTGTCGGGAAAGGATGGCATTACCCGTGCCCTGCCTTTGCTTCCGCATATCGACCTTGCCATCGTAGGTGAACCTACCGGCATGAACCCAGCTGTTGCCGAAAAGGGACTGATGGTGCTGGATGTGATTGCTCACGGAAAGAGCGGTCATGCTGCCCGCAACGAGGGAGTAAACGCTATCTACGAGGCATTGGATGATATGCGATGGATTCGTGACTATAAGTTTGAGAAGGTGAGCGAGTTCCTGGGCCCTACCAAGATGACGCTTACCGTAGTGAATGCCGGAACCCAGCACAATGTGATTCCGGATAAGTGTACGATGCTTGTGGATATCCGCACCAACGAGTTTTACGACAACGAGGAGGTTTACGAGTTTATCTGCCAGCACCTGAAGAGCGAGGTAAAGGCTCACAGTTTCCGTTTGAAGTCATCCCGCATCGACCCGGCGCATCCTCTAATCAGGAAATGTGTAGCCATGGGCATGAAGCCATTCGGCAGTCCTACCCTCAGCGACCAGGCTCTGATGCACTTCCCTTCGTTCAAACTGGGTCCTGGCGAATCTTCCCGCTCCCATTCTGCCGATGAATTCATCAAAATAAGCGAGATAGCTGATGCTATCGCCAAATACAAAGAGCTCTTAGATGGCGCTGCCATCTAAGAGCTCTGCTCAATTCATCTATATTATATATATATGTTTACCTGCAGAATTACTTCACTACCTGTTCAGTAGAGGCATTCTCGCCATTAATAGGAGTACCGGCAGTACCATCGTTGATAAAGAACTTAGCCTTGAGATATGCCGTAGGAATCTGAACCTTATACCAACCAGTCTTACCATTATGAGAAGCAGATGCATCGAAAGTCATCTTGACTCCTGGCCATGCAGCAGAAGAGGTTGTGCCATTATAGAAGTAGCAATAAACATTCTCCCACTTAGAAGCATTATCGAAGTAAACATACTCTGAATCAACGATCTCATCTTCATGTACCTTGGTCACAGTAGTGCTGTATGCTCCGTCAACATAGTAGCCGTGGTTGACAAACTCCACGTCAGCAGTTATCTTATTTCCATTACCATCCAAGAAAATGATTTGAGTAGGAGCACTTGTCTCGGTGCCATCATAAGTCCACTTGAAGACATTCTTTCCAGAAACACTCTTACCTACAGGAGGCAACTTTTTATTGATAGCATCATTCCAATCACCAGCATACTTAATTACAGGACTAACCTTGTTATTCCATACATATACGGCTGCTGCCGCATTAGATGTCTCCAAGAAACAGGAGATTTCATCAGCCTTGCCCAATTCAGGAACATAAGCCTTCACTTTCTTGTAAGTTACCGAACCACTTTCGGTCTTGCCGTCCTTGTCGGTTGCACCCCAAGTGATAGTAACATTCTTACCATAGGCAACATCAGCACCTACAGTAAACTGCTTGGCAGCAGTAAAGCTCTGCTTCTCACCGTCATTCACCTGAATCCAGGCAGAAACAGCATTCAATGGAGTAGCAGTCACAGTGAGAGCCTCGTCTGAGAAGGCTGTTCCGTCAGCTGGATTGAAAACAACCTCAGGAGTCAACACAATAGGACCAGCATTATAGATGACAGCAATACCTGACTCGCCAACATGACCAGAGATTGTAGAAGCATTGACGGTGAAAGCACCACCGCCTACCATATCCTTATAAGTACCAGACTTGAGCCACTTGCCGTCGCCAGCACCATTGGCTACAGTCACGTCACGGTCAGAACCACTTCCCAATACGATAATAGCGCCACTCTTACGAACCTGAGCACAAACGCCATTACCTTTTACATAATAGTTTGGCTCGCCAGCACAAACGTTGTGCATGTGGTTTACCTGAGCTACTTCAGCATCTTTGAAGTGAACGCTTCCCTTATCACCAAATTTGATATCATTCTTTGCCTTCTGAGCAGGACGGGAGAAATAAAGAGCGGTAGCTCCATTATTACCAGCTACGACTGCATACGCACGGTCGATAACATTCTGGCTTTTATTCTTTGACTCACCACCATCGTTGGCATAAGTATCATGACTTTCACCCCAATAAACCAACTTTTCTGTCTTTGCATTTCTCCGATTGAAATTGCCAACAGATTCGTTGATAGAACCACCGGCAAAAGAATTGGCAAAGCCGTTACCATAACCATTATCGGTAATGCTCATGTATGTCTGATACTCTGGGAAAAGGACATTATCATTACCACCAGTACTGTCAAGAATCTCACCATAGTTGTACATCTCCTGATCCACCACATTCTGCATAAAAGAATCGCCTTCAGAAGGCAAAGCGATGTGCTTGATAGCATCCCAACGGATACCATCCACGCCACAGGCCTTCAAATCCTGGATGTATTGTTTGATGATGGCTTGCACAGTAGGATTGTTGGTATCGAGGTCCCACATTCCAATCATACCAAATGTAACCTGATGGCGGTCATTCCAGTTACCCACACCAAATCGTTCATGATAAAGACTCGCGTCCTTCAAGCGTTCAGCCACGTTAGGATGGTCGGTATGGTTGGCAACAACATCCACAATCACCTTGACACCATACTCATGAGCCTTAGCACAGAGAGCCTTCAGGTCTGCTTCAGTACCAAGACCATTACCTATTTTAAAATCGTATGGACGATAAACATCATACCAGACGGATCCTTTACCTGCTCTTTCGTGAACAGGAGAAGTCTGAACTGCAGTAAAGCCTGCCTTGGCGATATTAGGAATTTCTTCCTGGATATCTGCCAACGTCCAGTCGAAACAATGAAGGATGACACCATCCTGAATATTGTCTTTAAGACCATATTTGTTGTCTGCGAAGATGTTGGATGCCATAGTGAACAGCATCACCAACATCAGAAGACCATAATTGATTGTCTTTTTCATATTCTGCTATTATTTTCTGATGATTACTTTCTTACCATTATGAATATAGAGTCCTGGCTGAGCAGGCTTGCTGATACGGACACCTGTGATAGAATACCAGGCATCATCGGTTGTCTTCTTCACAGCTGTGATGGTAGTATTCTCTATGGCTGTAACAACCTTACCGTTTACATAAACCGTTTCTCCCTGAAGAGTTGAACCTGCTTCGCCATTATTGATGACGAAACAACCTGTAAGGAAAGCAGCAGGAACCTCCAAAGAATAATAGCCTTTCTTGCCGTTATACTCAGTCTCTTCGTCGAGCTGCATCTTCACGCCAGGCCATTCTACAGAAGCCTCAGTTCCGTTATAAATATAGCAATATACATTCTTCAGGTTCTCTATTGTATTATCAAAGAACACCTTTACCTTGCCTGCAGGAGCAGTCTCAATGGTCTTGGTATATTTACCTTCTACGTAATAACCATAATTCTTGAATTCCTGATCACCGCCATTCAGCTTCTGCTCACCATCATGAGTAAAGATAACACCTGTAGGGATTTCAGTACCAGCTGTATATGTCCATTTAAAGACATTCTTGCCATCTTTAGTTCCCACCAAAGTCATGGCATCTCCAGGCCACTTAGCAGTAGTAAAATGATCCACCTTGTCATTCCATGCCCAAATCTTGGCATTGTCATAACTTGTCTCCAAGAACACGGAGATTTCATTTTCCGTTACCACTGGTGTATAGTCTGCCGCAAGTGCTGAAACTGGAGCCATGAAGGTCATGCTCAGCAGCAATACCAGTGTACAAATCAACGTATAAAATTTCTGCATAAACAAAATGTATTAAGTTTGAATTATAAGATTTCGTCGGCAAAAATAAGAATACTTTTTGAAAAGCAGATGAAGAAAAGTTAAATAAATAGCATAAAAAAAAGACAATCGTTTGCACAATTTGCAAGCGATTGTCTTCTATTTTCTGACTTAGCAACTGAACTTTCGCATATGGCTTAAGTACGGGCTGAAGGCCCAAAAGCTCCAGAAGCAGCACGCCCTGGGCTAGGAGTTTCTGCCCTTTCAGGGCGTGTGGGGCAAAACAGGGCGTGTGGGGCAAAAACTTACGAAACTTGAATCATTTACAGCAACCAGACAGTAAAAATACTACCGGCTGCAATTATTCATACATTATCGGCTCAGCCAAGCCTCCGGATTGAGTTTGGCGGTCTCCTTGCGAAGCTGGAACTGGAGGATGTTTTCAGAACCAACACTACCCAAAGCCTGACGGGTACTTACCTTCTGACCCTTATGAACGCTGACCGATTTCAGATTACAGTAAACAGAGATGTAGGCACCATGACGGACCAGCACGTTCCACATGCCACCATAACCGAAGACGGCACTCACCTCACCATCGTAGATGCTGCGAGCCACACAACCCGGCTTGCCCTGGATATTGATACCCTTATTGTCGAGCGTTACACCCTTCAAGCCTTCTACATTATACTGACCGAAATGACTCACCACACGGTAACTGCCGCTGATAGGCATCGGCAATCTACCACGGTTAGCCTCGAATCCACCGCTCAGCATGCGGTCTACCGAACTCAAGGTAGAAGCCTCCTGTGCCTCCTTCTTGGCAGCGGCAATCTCACGGGTACTGCGTTCCGCATCCATCTTCGCCTTCAACTCGGCAGCCTGTCTTTCAGCCTCCGCCTTTCTTGCAGCCTGTTCGGCAGCAGCCTCACGGGCAGCCTGCTCTGCGGCAGCACGCTTGGCAGCCTCGGCAGCAGCACGCGCCCTAGCCTGCGCTTTAGCCTTCGCCTTTGCTTCTGCCTGGGCAGCAGCCTCCTCCTGAGCCTTTCTTGCAGCCTCGGCAGCCAGTCTTGCTTCTTCGGCAGCCTTTCTGCGGGCAGCTTCGGCAGCAGCCTCACGCGCCTTGGCTTCGGCTATACGACGGGCATTCTCCCTGGCAGCAGCCTCGGCAGCAGCTTTCTTGCGAGCCAGTTCCTCGGCACGTTTCTTGGCGGCAGCAGCGGCAGCGGCCTTTCGCTTAGCCTCGGCAGCAGCACGGGCACGAGCCTTGGCTACTTCCTGAGCTATCAAGCGGTCAATCTGAGCGTTGATTGCCGCATCTTTCTGACGCTGGTCGGCAATTACAGCCTGAATGGTCTTCTGCTGTTTCTGCAGTCCCTGCACCATCTCCTGCTGCTGGGTCTGCTTACCTTCCAATGCCGTCTTCTCCTGCTTACCCTTATATAATAAGGTGTTCTTATGTCCCTTTACATGCTGCAACTGCTGGTGCTTCTCGTTCACCTGCTTCTGCTTAGCCTTTACAGCCTCGCCCTGCACCTTCTGATAGGAAGAATACTGGCGGATGAAGGAAAGGCGGCGATACATCTGTGTCAGATTCTTGGCGCTGAAGATGAACATCAGCTTATCCTGAACCGTATGATGACGGCTCATATAGCGCATGGAACGGATATACTTGTTCTTGCGGTCCTGCAACTGTTGCTGAAGCGTTTTCAACTGCGCCTGCAGGATGCCGATATTGCCGTCAATATGATGGATATCCTTCTGAATGCCGTCAATCTTCTTCTGGCTCTGGTCTATTTCTCCGTTCAGCGCCATCAGGTCTTCAAGACGTTTCTTCACATCCGCCTTATTTCTCTGCAAAGCCTGCTCCTGCTCTCTGATCTTCTTCCGGATAGAAGCGCGCTGTCCCTGCAAACCTCGGATAGAGGCATTGCTATAGGTTGCCGCCTTGCGTTCTGCTCTAGTTGGCGCAGCTGATTTGGATGTCTTTCTGGCCACATGACTTCTGCTGTTCGTCTTTCTGGCAGGAGTAGCAGCCTTCTTTTTCGCAGTTACGGCAGTCTTTCTCACCGGCTTCTTCTGGGCAGAATGCTTCTGCGCAAAAGGTGCGAGCGAGAAGGTGATTGCCATGATGAATAATAAGATTCGCTTCATTTCTTATATTAAAAACCCATGTTCTATAATTTCAAACTCTTAATGAGCATCTACATACTCAATATCTTGCTGAGCACATCTGTTGGAGAAATCTGCTTGTATTTGCTGGAAATCTCTGTCTGAGTACTCCACTTGCTGTCGGTCTTCACCTGATTCAATTCCAGACTGATCTTAGCCTCCTGCTTTTTCCTGGTAGCAGTAGTGGTCATCGCCAGATTCAGGGAGGCAGGGAACATCTTGACGCCTACACTCTTGAAGTTGCCATAGTCGACGTGGAGATTGGAGGTGCCGTTCTGCGCACTCTTATAGACTACATCTGCTGCTGTGATACGGCCGGTAGTGCGGTTGGCTGTCCAGGCATAGGTCATATTGCCGTTCCTGAAACTAACCGGCACAGCATCTCCTGCCACATCCAGTCTGGCATCAAACTTCTTCAGGTCTGATTCCTTCACAGTCCTTTCGCCCGGCAGGAGCAGCTGGTTCCAGAAGAGAGCCTGCAGAGAATAGAAGGAGATGCCCTGCTTCTTGAGGAAGTCTACCTGGGTATAATCTGCCTTGATATATTCCTTGTGCAGACGGTCGATGATAAGTACATGGTCGGGAGTAAACTCCAGACGGCCCACCTCTGTACCCAAGATAGGAATAAAGAGCTGGATGCGGATGATTTCATCCTTGCGCATGCTCAGTTTGCCCGGCACAGTAATGTCCTTATCACCTGCCTGGAGAGTAAACGACATGTTGCCTACAATATTCCTGGTATACACCTGATTGTCTGAAACCTTCTGTACGAAAGCCAACTTCTTGAGCGTCTCACTCTGACGAGAGGCAGAACCCTTGGTGGCATTCTCTTTCTGATGACTGGCTGATGAGGAGCCAGAGCCCTGTACATTCTTGCTGGTTCCGCAAGAACCAAGGAGCAGGATGCTGCAGGCTGCGGCAAGCAGCATCATCTTATTCTTCTTCATTGTATATTTCATCTTTCTTGATTTTTCTACTTATTCTTCTTACCTTTTCTAACTGACTTCTTCGTAGCGGCAGGTTTCTGCTTTGGCGCATTACGCTTCTTCAGTTCTTCTTCGGTAATATATTGTCTGTTCTTAATCTTCCATGCCAACACCTCAGTCTGGTTCTCTCCGGTATAGGCTTTCGTCCAGAAATCTACGGATTCATCGGCCATACCATTCATATAATAGATATCTCCGGCATGTTCCAGAACCGTACTGTTATCTGCGGTGGAATCGCGGTTTTTGAGTGCCTGGTCTATATAAGTCTTGGCATCAGCATAGCGTTCTTCCATAAAGAGAATCCAAGCATAGGTATCCAGATAAGTACCGTTGTTCGGCTCTGCCTTGATGGTCTTGTAGCTCATCGCCTCAGCCTTATGCAGGTCAACACCCTTCTCGCTCAGATAGTAGGCATAGTTGTTCAGCGCCATCACGTTGTCATCTTTCCATTGCAGACAGGAATCGTAAGCCGCAAAGGCTTCCTTCTCTTCACCTTTCTTATGAAGGATATCGCCGGTTACGGCATAGAGGTCGGATACCAGGTCGGCAGGCGACTGCGCATTCACCTGCGCCAATCCGAGACGGAACTCACGGAGCGCCTCGTCTTCCTTATCTTTCTGATAATACGCCATTCCACCGAAGTAATAGAACACCATTTCTTCGGGATTATACTCCTGAGCCGCCTTACATTGCTGGGAAACCAGGTCATATTTTTTCTCGTTCCAGAGCATCTGTACGAGTTGCATTCTGGCATTCACGTTATCCGGAGCTATGGTAAGCACCTTTTCGAAGGCACGGCAAACAGAGTCGGCTGGCATCTTCTTCAAACTCATATAAGCAGCTCTCATCTCTGCCACTTCGGCTGACGGATGAGCCACGTTGAGCGCCTTGTCAAACAGCGCAATCACCTTGGTAGAATCGCCACCTTCGCTCTCGTTCTTCTGAATGAAAGAGCGGTACATCATCACCTTGGTCTCCAAATCCGATTTCGGACTCATCAATATCTTATCGAGCATCTGCCCGGCAAGCTGCTCCTGATGGGTGGCATTATAATAGTCGTAAAGCGACATCTGGGCATAGGAATTGTCAGGCTCTTCCTTCAGCACATCGGTAAAGCACTTGTAAGCTTCCTTCTGGCGGTCGTGCTGTACGAGCCAGTTGCCCAGCATTGTCTTATACTGCATATCCAACGGATGCTGGTCTACCAGCGACTTCAGTTCCTGATAGGCAGCCTTTTTGTCGTTCATCAGTTCATAAACTCTCATTTTAGAGAGGGTGAACTGTTCGCTTTCACCTTCTTCCACCTCAAGACGCGAAATGGTTTTGAGTACTGATTTATAATCCTTATTCTGGGAATAAAGCTGAACCAGGATGCGGAGAGCATCAGTATTATCGTGGTTTTTGGCATACAGATCCTCATAGGCATCGATGGCAAGATCGTATTTCTGGCTACCTATATAATATCTGCCCAACTGCTCTGCATAGGTCTGGTTTTCCGGATTCAGTTCTATTGCCTTCTGCATATAGGCAAGTGCCAGGGAATCCTGCTTGAGCTGAGAATAGAAAAGCGACTCATAGAAATAGGTTTCAGCCGCCTTCGGGTCAATCTTCCGGGCATGCTCAAAGAGGTCGAAAGCTGCCGAATAATTGCCGGCAGCCTGCTGGCGCGCTCCCTCCAGGAAGAAATAGTTGTAGCGCTGGCGGTCGTTCGGAGAGAGATGGTCCTCCTGAACCGCCGGCTTCTGAACCGGCTGCACCTTCTTCTTACGGGCAAGCGACGGCATGGCTACCGAACCCAGCAAGACCAGCCCCATTGCCCAACTGATATTTCTAAGATTCATCTTCACGATTCTAATCCTTTCTATTCTATCTTTAACAATCTGTTATTTTACACCCGTATGACCGTATCCGCCGGCTCCACGTTCGGTTTCATCGAGCTCATTAACCTCGATGAAATCGCATTGTTCGTGCTTGGCCAGCACCATCTGGGCTATACGCTCGCCATCGTTGATAACGAAATCCTCTGTAGAGAAATTGATGAGCAGAACCATGATTTCGCCGCGATAATCGGCATCGATGGTTCCCGGCGTATTCAATACGGTAATGCCATGCTTCAAAGCCAGACCGCTGCGAGGACGGATCTGCGCTTCATAACCTGCAGGCAAAGCCATATAAAGACCGGTTGGCACCAGTCGTCGCTCCATAGGATGAAGCACGATTGCCTCATCGATGTTTGCACGCAAATCCATGCCGGCACTCTGAGGTGTGGCAAACGCAGGTAGAGGCTGATGCCCCTTGTTGATAATCTGTACTTTTATCATGACTTCTTCTATTTTATCTGTGTCTGAGTTTAATAATCTGCAAAAATAAGCAATTTTGATGGAATAAATGAATTTTTGAGGATAAAAACATGTAATTTATCATATTTTATTTTGATTTGTGCTTACTTTAGTGTATTTTTGCGCTACAGAATCAAGTAATACAATAATATGGAATGGAAACAACTGATATCCAACAAGCGTTTCGGACAGGAGCATAAGCATGCCGAGCGCCATGATGATCGCTCTGAATTCAAGCGCGATTACGACCGTCTTATCTTTTCATCGGCATTCCGCCGCCTGCAGAACAAGACGCAGGTTTTCCCTTTGCCGGGCAGCATCTTCGTTCACAACCGCCTCACCCACAGTCTGGAGGTGGCGAGTGTGGGCATGTCGATAGGTAACGACATTTCCCGACGTGTCATCCAAAAGCGGCCTGAACTGAAGGATACGCTCGTCGAGGAGATAGGTACCATCGTAAGTGCAGCCTGTCTGGCACATGATTTGGGCAATCCGCCTTTCGGTCATTCCGGCGAGAAAGCCATCCAGACTTTCTTCTCTGAAGGACCGGGTCAGAAGATAAAATCAATGGTTTCATCGGAGTTTTGGGATGATATTACGCATTTCGAAGGCAACGCAAATGCCTTCAGAATCCTGACCCACCGGTTCAAGGGGCGCCGTCAGGGTGGTTTCGTCATGACCTATTCCATGCTTGCTTCCATCGTAAAATACCCGTTTGCAAGCTGTCTTGCCGGCAACCACGGAAAGTTCGGTTTCTTTGCTTCCGAAACGGAATCTTATAGGAAAATTGCCGATGAATTGGGAATTTTTTGCAAATCTGCACCGGGTGAGCCTCTCAAATACGCCCGCCATCCACTTGTATATATGGTAGAAGCTGCCGACGATATCTGCTACGAAATCATGGACATCGAAGACTCCCATAAGCTCAAGATTCTTTCCTTTGCCGAGACGGAGCACTTGCTGCTGAGTTTCTTTGATGAAGAAATCCAGCAGAAGATACGCCAGCGCATCATCGACGAAGAACTGACTGACGAAAATGAGAAAGTGGTTTACATGAGAGCCAGCGTCATCGGCAAACTGGAGAACGAATGTGTGGCAGCCTTCCTGGCGCACGAGGAGGAAATCCTTGCCGGAACTTTCGAGGGCAGTCTCATCGACCACATTTCCGAGCGCCAGAAAAAGGCATACAAGGAATGTGAAAAGATCTCCTACTCTAAGATTTACCAAAGCAAGCCGGTACTCGACATCGAACTGTCGGGTTATAAAATCATGGCAACTCTGATGGAGGTTTTCATCGAAGCTGCCGTCAACCCATCGCGTTTCTACTCCAAACAGCTCTTGCGCAGGGTAAGCAGCCAGTATGATATAGAGAACGAGAATCTGGAGGAGCGCATCATGGCGGTAATTGATTATATCAGCGGCATGACCGACATCTATGCGCTCGACATCTATCAGAAAATCAACGGAATCAGTCTGCCTATTGTATAAGGGAAAATGTAAGGGATAAAACAGATCTTAAACTAAAAAATAACACGGACAATTTGAATTTGTCCGTGTTATTTTTCTTTTTATTTATTCATCCACCTGCTCATAATAATAAGAATAGTCTATGCCCTTCATGAAGACCTCACGGTCTTCAATTTGATCTGTTAAAGCATTGGAAATAAGCTGTTTGATGCTACTACTATCAACAACACTTTGTGTCATCGCAGCCAAATAATCGTTCTTGTCAATAAGGCTCCAATCCACGCATTTTTTCAGCCTGCGCTTCAATATCAAGTCAAGCCAAATGCGCGTAGCTCTGCCATTTCCCTCACGGAAAGGATGAGCAATGTTCATTTCTACGTATTTGTCGATGATTTCATCCAGCGTACTTTCCGGCATCTGTTCGATTCCAGCAAGTGTTTGTGGAAGATACTGCGCCATGGCAAATTGGAAACCGCCCTTTGCAATGTTCATAGTTCGGATCTGTCCCGCAAAATCGTATAGACCACCAAAGAGGAAAGCATGAATCTGCTGCAAACCTTTGACAGAACCTTCAGTAATGGAATTAATCAGTTCACTCTCAAAAAGAGTGTATGCTTTCTTGCGGCTCTGGCCATCAATGGTATTATCGCTATAGGTAAACCAATCCAGAAAGTCGGCAGCTTTATTGTTAGGAAAGTTCCTGGCTAGCAACATAATACCTTCGTTGTCGAGGACATCGGTCAAACGCAGTTTGCCGTCAGGAGCTTGCAATTTCAACTGGTTAGTAGCACTAACCAGTTCATTATTTTCCTTCTTCAGTTTATTTTTCAGATACTTCCAGTAATTACGGTTCTTGCTATAATCGTCCTGCTCGTTCAATACGCCGATAATATCCAGCACAGAGAACCACCACTTGTTGTATTCCCCGTCCCAAACCGCTCTTACTTCCCGGTCTTTATAAAATCTGATTGATAATTTTCTGTCCATATTGCAATTCATTTTAAAGACACCCCGTATAACGGCATGTTGGTGATATATCTTTACACTTTCTGACACATAAAACCTGCGCAAAGATACACTTTTCGACACATAAAACCAAAATTCCGCTGCCTTTTCCGAGATTCATTAAGACTATTTAACCGAGGCAAGCAGTTTTTACAGAAAACAAAAATCCCATGTTTCTATTGCCAATAAGCAATAAGAACATGGGATTCTGCGGTATAGTCTAGATACCTTTTTCCTTATAAATCACTTTATTGGCTCCGCTCGTAATCTTCAGAGCCTCAGGATGTTCCTTAATAAAACTGTTGATATGGCGAACTCGCTTCTCTTCGAGAATCTCATCGATGGCAATGAGGATACCGGTCTCCTCCACATCACCAAAACCATAGTTGATGGCGGTACCGAAAAGCTTCATCGTAGGACTGAGACTCATGTAGGCATTAACAAGAGGAGGAATATTATAACCCAACTTGCGAACCTCACGGTTCAGGATACGATAGTCTGCCTTGAAGTCATCTTCTGTAAAGATGGCAGCCAAATCACTCTCTGGAGTATCCAATTTCAGCGGTTTCATCGGGATTACAAGGTTCTCCTTGTCATCAAAATGCTTCTTGAGGAAATAGAGAATCATGTCGCGGCCACGACGGATGTAAGACGGATACATCGTCATCTTGCCGAAGAAATATTTTACTTCCGGATAGAGAACCGTCAAGGCGCCCAAACCATCCCAGAGATTGTCAAGAGCAAAGATGCTCTTGGTGTTGGTACGCACATTCTGATATTCGAGCGAAACGAAGGAACGGCCCAACTCTACGGTATAAGGCATATACTCCTTGAGGAACTTGTCGGAGAAATGAAACATGTGGCTGGTTGCCAGCTTAGGCTGTCCCTTCTCATCGAGCAGCCAGTCCTTACCCAGGAGATAACGGTAACCGCCGATAATCTCATCGGCTTCAGGATTCCAGACAATCAGCTGCTTGTAACAGTTGTCACCAAAGTCGAACTCATCAAGATCCATAGATTTGCCCGTTCCACCTCCCGCCTCACGGAAAGCGATTTCACGAAGTCGACCAATCTCTTTCAGCACATTAGGCGAATCATTAGCCGTAACGATGTAAATCTCGTTATGGCTCTTATTGGTCATTCTCAGTTGTTTGTCGGGTGTAAGCTCGCTCTTCAGGAGCTCACGGTCAATCGGTTGGATGATTTCTTCTTCCATATTACTCTTCTTATATGCTATGATTCTACGATTTTGTTAATATAAAACAATTCTTCCGGGTTTTGCAAACCATTAAAGTTCATAAACCCTGTCTTCAACATACTGCGCCCACTCTGTAGCCGACTTGCTCTTATCAAAAGTCTGCCAAGGAATCGGCTTGCCGATAGAGATGCGGAAATGCTTGCCCACATTTCTGTACATCTCGTCAACCAGGAACAGCATGGCGAGATTGAACGGCAGATACTTGTCGCTAAATCGGGCGATGCGGTAGAAACGCTCAGAGTTGCGCCCTCCGAAATGGATAGGCACCACATCGCGCTGATATTCTACACTCTTAGAGATAAACGTTTTCTTCCAAGGCAGATCGTGAATAGTTCCATCCTTGCGCTTGCGGCTGTTCAAGCCTGCCGGAAACATCAGCATGTGGTTATCACTCTTGAAGCCCGCCTCCACCATACGTGGGAAATCGCGGCTCTGGCGACCCGTCTTGTTGATGCCGATACTTACAGGTTTCAAACCCGGCAAGTTGAGCAGAAGATCATTCACCAGATAGCGGAACTTGCCATCATAGTGCTTGCCGATGATGGAACCGAGACATACGCCGTCCTGTCCACCCAGAGGATGATTGGAAACAAAGGTATAGAGTTTGCCGTCGTTCTTGTCAGGCAGGTTTTCCAAGCCTACGATTTCAACATCCATCTTCAGATAGCGCACACATTCGGTGAGCCATTCAGTACCCGAAAGGCCACGGCTCTCCCACAAGAACCTGTTCACCTCGTCCTCGTGAATAATCTTCTTGAGCCAGGAAACCAGGAAGCGCGGTACGAATTTCACCTTGCTTCCCATCTTGCTCTTAAGAATCTTATCTATGTCTATCGTTTTCTCTATTGATTCACTCATGTTTGCTTAAACTTATATAAGTTAGTGCAAAAGTAACTCAACTTTTTCAAATACGTGCCATTTTTTCCAAAAAAATAGCAAAAAAGCGAAAAATTATTAGTTTTTTTAAACTATCACGACAAATCGAGCCCATTTTGCACGTATTTTTGCAAAAACATCACACTTGATGAGAACAAAAAGGCGATGCCCGAAACAAGAAGGTGAAGTTGACCAAAAACAACTTTTTCATTAAGTTTTATAAATTTTGTGGGAAAATGTAAGGCTATATGGAGATTTTTATGTACCTTTGAACCCAAATTTATACATTAATAAGTACGCACGCAATATTATAATGCGATAAGACAGCAAAAAGATATATGATAAAGACAGCAGAAACATATCACGTACCGGTGCTCCTCAAGGAGAGCGTTGACGGGTTGAACATACAGCCAGGAGGCATCTATGTAGACGTAACCTTCGGTGGTGGCGGACATTCCAGAGAGATTCTGTCGCGCCTGACGGAGGGAGCGCACCTGTACAGCTTCGACCAGGACGCCGATGCTGAGCGCAACGTGGTGGCTAACGAGAACTTCACCTTCGTATGCTCCAACTTCAGATTCCTGAAAAACTGGATGCGCTACTACGGGGTAGACGGACTCGACGGACTGTTAGCCGACCTGGGCGTATCGAGCCATCACTTCGATGACGAGACCCGCGGTTTCTCCTTCCGTTTCGACTCCCCACTCGACATGCGCATGAACAAGCGTGCGGGCAAGACTGCTGCCGACATCGTAAACGAATATGACGAAGGTGCCCTTGCCGACATCTTCTACCTATACGGTGAGCTGAAGAACTCGCGCCGCATCGCCTCGGCACTCGTCAAGGCAAGAGCCGAGAAGCCCATCCTCACCACCAAAGACTTCATGGCAGCCGTAGAGCCCCTCTTCAAGCGGGAACGCGAGAAGAAAGACATGGCAAAGCTCTTCCAGGCGCTGCGCATAGAAGTGAACCACGAGATGGACGCCCTGAAAGAGATGCTCCGCTCAGCCACGGAACTTCTGAAACCGGGAGGCCGACTCAGCGTCATCACCTATCACTCGCTGGAAGACAGAATCGTAAAGAACATGATGAAAGCGGGCAATGCAGAAGGCAAGATAGAGCAGGACTTCTTCGGAAGAATAGAAACCCCTTTCAAACTCGTGAACAACAAGGTAATCGTTCCCGATGCCGACGAGCAGGAAAGAAACCCTAGGAGCAGAAGCGCCAAACTAAGAATAGCAGAAAAGAAATGATAAACGATAAAGACATAAACATCAGCGAGAAGCCTATAGCCGAAGAAAAGGCACAGGCATCACAGGAACCGCCGAAGCAGGCAACTCCGCAGCAGGAGCCACAGCAGCAGGAGGCTCCACAGGCTTCGCTCAAGGAAGTGATTGCCAAGCAAGCCATAGAGGAAGAGGCTTCAGGATCATCGAGCTTTACGCTGCGAAAGATTCTGGGTGGAGACATTCTTACCGCACAGATCATACGCCGGCAGATATGGCTCGTTATCCTCATCGTGTTTTTTGTCATTATCTACATATCCAACCGATACAATATCCAGAACGATATCATCGAGTTGGACAAACTGCAGAAAGAACTGCAAGACACCAAATACAAAGCGCTGTCTACAAGCAGCCAGATAACAGAGAAGAGTCGTGAAAGTAATGTGCTCGACATGCTGAAAAACAACAAAGACAGCGTGCTGCACATCGCTACCCAACCTCCATACATCATAAACGTACCCGAAGAATGAGCAGCAAATTTGATCACAAGAAAGTAATGCCCCGCTACAGCGCCATTGCCATCATCATGACGATTTTCGCCATAGCCGTAGTGGGTAAAGCGCTCTACATCATGACCGCCAAGCATGATTACTGGATGAAGGTGGCAGAACGGCAGAAGAAGGATTCCGTGACCGTAAAGCCAAACCGAGGCAACATCTTGAGCTGCACAGGACAGCTGATGGCAAGTTCGCTGCCGGAGTTTAAGGTTTTCATGGACTTCAAGGCGCTGAAAGATGCAGAAAACGACTCGCTGTGGGATGCCAAGCAAGACTCCATCTGTCTTTGCCTGCACCAGATATTCCCGAACCTGAGCGAGTCTGATTTCAAGAAGCACCTCACCGAAGGTCGCGCCAAGATGAGCCGCCACTGGCCGGTTTATCCGAAGCGTGTAGACTATAACACCTTCACCGAGATAAAGGACATCCCTGTATTCCGCCTGAAACCCTACCAGAGCGGTTTCCACTGGGAAGAATATAATGCCCGAACCAGAACTTACGGTTCGCTGGCAGGCCGTACCATCGGAGCCATGTATGGCGCCAAGGATACCGCCCGCTTCGGTCTGGAGCTGAGTTACGACTCCATCCTGCGAGGCACCAACGGTATCGTGCATCGCCGCAAGGTGCGCAACAAGTTCCTCAACATTACCGATACCCCTCCTATTGACGGAGCCGATATCGTGACCACCATCGACGTGAGCATGCAAGACCTTGCCGAACGCTCACTCATCGACGAGCTGAAGGAAATCAACGCCAATGTGGGTGTAGCCATCGTGATGGATGTACCTACGGGCGACATCAAGGCCATCGTAAACATGGAGAAATGTTTCGACGGCGAATACAGAGAGATCCACAACCATGCCGTGAGCGACCTTCTGGAGCCAGGTTCGGTGTTCAAGCCAGCCTCTATCCTCGTAGCGCTGGACGACGGAGTGGTAGACACAACCTATCACGTAGAAACCGGTGGCGGTATATGGCCGATGTACGGCAGAGAAATGAAAGACCACAACTGGCGAAAAGGCGGATACGGAATGCTGACCCTCGCACAGACCCTGTGGTACAGTTCGAACATCGGTGTGAGCCGCATCATAGACGACCATTACCGCAACAACCCGGAGAAATTCGTAAAGGGTATCTACCGTACCGGTCTGCACGACGACCTGAAGATTCCGCTGGTGGGAGCAACGCCAGCCAGAATCCGCATGCCGCACAGAAACAAGAACGGACAATATGACAACTGGGCAAAGACCAGTTTGCCATGGATGAGTATCGGATATGAGACCCAGATACCGCCTATCTCTACCCTCACCTTCTACAACACCATCGCCAACAACGGCAAGATGATGCGACCAAGATTCGTGAGCAAGGTAATGAAGAACGGAGAAACCATCATGGAATTTCCTCCTGAAGTGATGCGCCAGCAGATAGCCAAGGAGAAGAGCATCAAGGAACTGCAAACCATCCTGGAACAGGTGGTAAGCTTGGGACTGGGAAAGAAAGCCGGTTCGCCTAACTTCAAAGTGGCAGGAAAGACCGGTACAGCCCAGATTTCAAAAGGTGCCGGTGGATATAAGAGTGGCGGAACCAGCTATCTCATCAGTTTCGCAGGCTACTTCCCTGCCGATGCGCCACGCTACAGCTGTATCGTCTGCATACAGAAATCCGGTTTGCCTGCTTCGGGCGGTACGATGTGCGGTAAGGTGTTCCATGAGATTTCAGAAGGCATCATGGCGCAGAGTCTGAAAGTTGACGTAAAGGACGCCCGCGACTCAGCATCCGTCTTCGTTCCTGACGTAAAGGCAGGCAATATCCTTGCTGCCAACTATGTGCTCAGCCACCTCGGCATCAAGACCAATGCCAACTGGAGTGGCAGTTATGCCGACGGCAACCCTATCTGGGGCAAGGCAGAGCGCGTGGGTAACCACAGCATCAAGCTCATCAGGGAGAAGCAATACGGCAAGACGATCGTACCCGACGTTACCGGAATGGGAGCCCGAGACGCTATCTACAATATGGAGAGCCGGGGCATCAAGACCCAGATTATAGGTAGAGGAAAGGTAGTAAAGCAGAGTCTGGTGCCGGGAACGGTCATCAAGAAAGGTGCCGTATGCAGCATTGTGCTCGAATAAAACTCAGAAACAGTTATCTGAAACCCTATATATAATAAGGTGTAGATAAAGAAATATATAGAATATAAAACAGAAACAGGATATGAAGTTACAAGAATTACTCAAAAACATCGAGCCGGTTCAGATAATCGGCGATGCTGATGTAGAGGTTTCGGGAGTAAACATCGACTCTCGCAAGATTAAGGAAGGTCATCTCTTCGTTGCCATGAAGGGAACGCAGGTTGACGGTCACAAGTTTATTCCAAAGGCATTGGAACTGGGCGCAAAGTCGGTTTTGTGCGAAGACATGCCTGAAGAGAAAGTTGAAGGCGTAACTTACATTCTGGTCGCTTCGTCGCGCGACCTGCGGCTGAAAGGGACGATCCGCGTCGACTGACATGCGGCGCGCGGCGGAATACGACGGGAGGCGGATGCTGTGGCGTCCGTCTCCCGTCGTCCCGCCCGATGCCGGGGTTCGGCGGTGCGTGTTGAAAATGACAGAAGCCTCTGCATAAGAGGCTTCTGTCGTTTGCAGGGCATCCGGCCTATTGCAGCAGGAAGCGCTCGCAGTCGAGCGCGGCGATGCAGCCCGAACCGGCGGCGGTGATGGCCTGTCGGTAGGCGGGATCCTGTACGTCGCCGGCCGCGAAGACCCCTTCGACGGAGGTTTTCGACGAATTGCCTTCGGTGCGGATATACCCCTCGGCATCGAGTTCCAGCTGGTTGCGGAACAGTTCGGTGTTGGGGTGGTGGCCGATGGCCACGAAGAATCCCGCAACGGCGAGCGTCCGTTCCTTGCCGTCGTTGTGGCGGATCGTGACGCCCGTGACGCCCGTGTCGTCGCCCAGCACTTCGGCGGTGTTGTATTCGAAGAGCACTTCGATGTTGGGGGTGTTCATCACGCGGTGCTGCATCGCCTTCGAGGCGCGCAGGTAGGGTTTGCGTACGATCATGTAGACCTGCCGGCAGATCGAAGCCAGATAGGTGGCCTCCTCGCAGGCAGTGTCGCCGCCGCCCACGACCGCCACGTCCTTCTTGCGGTAGAAGAAGCCGTCGCAGGTGGCGCAGGCGCTCACGCCCTGTCCCCTGTATTTCGTCTCGGAGGGTAGTCCCAGATAGCGCGCCGAAGCGCCCGTAGCGATGATGAGGCTGTCGGCTTCGATCTGTTTTTCGCCGTCGACGACCAGGTGGAACGGCCGCGACGAGAGGTCGGCGCGCGTCACTGTGCCGCGGCGGATGTCGGCGCCGAACCGTTCGGCCTGCTTGCGCATGTGGCCCATGAGCTGGTTGCCGTCGATCCCTTCGGGGTAGCCCGGGTAGTTATCGATTTCGGTGGTGGTGGTCAGCTGGCCGCCCGGTTCGATCCCTTCGTAGAGTACGGGGTTCAGGTTGGCGCGCGAGGTGTAGATGGCCGCCGTATATCCGGCCGGTCCGCTGCCGATAATCAGACATTTGACTTTTTCCATGATTGTTATGCGTTGTGATTTTCGTTGTCAGGGTTCTACGGCGCCGAACTCGGTGAGTTGACGGCCCTCGTAGTCGAAGGCGGCCCAACGTCCGTCGAAGCGGGCCAGCAGACGTCCCGTCCGGTCGTCGTATTCGACGATTTCGTAGTGCGGTTCGAGGACGTAACGGCCCGTCTTGTCGATGAGCCCCATCCGCCCGTCGGCGGTCTGCACCTCGGCGCGGCCTTCGTGGAAATCGTTGGCCCAGCGGTATTGCGGGGCGATGAGATAGCGGTTTTGCGTGTCGACGTAGCCGTATCCTCCGGCGTCCTCGACGCAGATCATCTGTTCGAACATGTGTCCGACCCAGAGGTGGTTCCGAAAAGCGGTGCACGGTGCGCTGTACTCCGCCGAGGTATCGCACATCATTTGTGCCACGGAGGCCTTTTCGGCGACGAAAGCGCGCAGCGCGTCGAACTGCGGTGCGTCGTCGCCGCCGTCGAAACGCATGTAGGCGTAGCGCAGCGGCAGCAGCCGGTAGTCGGGCGTCATCCAGAGGTTGGCCGCTTTGAGGTTGTTGTGCGTCAGGCCGGCCTGCGCCAACTGCCGTTGCAGGGTATCGAGCGCCGAGAGCAGACGGTCGCGGTCTGCGTGGCCGACTGCCGTTGCGAGCGGCTCGCCCTCGGCGGGAAGTTCCTGCGCGACCAGGTCGCAGATGCGCTGCGTGCCGGTGGCGTCGGTGTAGGTGAATTCTCCGCGCAGTATCCGCCACGGGAGCAGGAATTCGGCCGGATGATATTTGAGGCGTTGCGCTGTGGTCTCCGCGAGCCGGTGGGCGAGCGGCGAGAGCGGGCAGAACAGCCGCAGCCGGCGATCGCCGAGCGTACACTGCGCCTCGGCGAAGAGCGTCGTGCGTTCGAGCAGCAATGCGCCCGTCCCGTCCTGTGCGAAGCGGGCTTCGCTCAGCGTGCGGAGCGATGTGCGGGGCGAGAGCAGCCCCTCCATGAAGCGGTGGATCGTAGGGAACATGGCTATTGGAGATTTACGCTGATCGACCCGACGTTGAGGATCGAGAGCAGTTCGGTGATCGATGCGTTGTAGCACATGCCGCGGAACGGCCCGCGGGCCGTTCCGCCCCGGAGCGAACGGATCGCGTCGTCGAAGAGCGGCGGCATCGGGCTCGAAATGTCGTAGAGCAGGCGGGCGTAGCGGTTGTTGTAGGCGGTCTCCCCGTCGGTCAGGAAGATGCGGCCCTTCGCTGCGTCGCCCGATGCGAGGTGGATGTTGACCAGCAGCGCACGGCCGTCGTCCGTGCCGAGCGAACGGATGCGCCCTGCGATCTGCGCGAGCTCCTCCTCGTCGCTGTCGGAAGCCTCGCCGTCGGTGATGTTGAAGACCAGCGGCGGGAAACTCTCGCGGTGTTCCGGCCGGCGGCACCACGCCTCGACGAGATCGTGGACGTAGAGCAGCGCTTCGTACATCGGGGTCTGTCCCGATGCGGCGGGAGCGATCCACTCGCTCACGGTCACCTCGTTGAATGCGGGCTGACCGTCGGGAAGGCGGCGTTCGATGCTGACCCGGCGGGTATTGCGCACGGCGTTCCGGAGCGCGGAGACCGGAACGAACGTTTCATCGGCCGAGAGGAGCGAGTGTACGCCTTCGCCCGAATAACCGACCACGGCGATGTCGTAGTAGTCGCGCACTTCGCCTTCGCGCGTGGCGCGCAGCAGCAGTTCCGACAGCAGCGAATTGGCGACCTCCGCCACGGCCGCAGCCTTCGAGGTGCGCCGTCCGCGGAATTCCAGCTCCTCGACCATCGAACCCGACTGGTCGATGGCCAGAACGAAGGCCGTGCGGTGACGGCGTGTGATGCTTTGGGTGTAGTTCATGGTTTATGTTGGTTTTAGGTCTCTCTATTCCAGTCCGCGGACGGCGCGGAAGTCGGCCCTGCGTTCGTCGTCCGTGGCGGCGTCGAGTCCGTAGCCGACGGCCATGTCGAACGAACAGTCGAACGCGCGGTCGGCCTCCGCGAGGCGTTGCAGCTCCTGTTGCGCCGCCTTCCCTTCGACGACGGCCCGTTCGATCTCGGCGGCGTCGGGCGTGTGTCCCAGCCGCCGGGCCAGGATGTCGAGCGCCCAGCTGCGGGCGTAGTCATCGTAGTGCTCCGCAAAGGCCCGCAACCGCTCCGTGAGGGCTTCGGGCGTAGTGACGGCATCCTGCTCGATTGCGTCGAGCAGCTCTTCCATGCAGGAGCGGGCGAGGTAAAGCCCAGCGGCGTCGATCCA
>ERZ773192.1564-NODE-1564-length-22430-cov-16.139844_pt1 | contig 22430 bp, 11 predicted proteins | sample MGYA00581010_ERZ773192 | MGnify/ENA primary metagenome ERZ773192 (study PRJEB29015, sample SAMEA2737741) | human gut metagenome | biome: human gut; feature: human-associated habitat; material: faeces | place: China | collected 2012 ...
AGGATTGCCAAGCAGAGCAAGTAAAACACGAGTATCCGATGATTATTGTGATGAATGGAACGATGCCAAGAGGTGCAAGTTAGAATTTCTCATTTTTTAATAAGATTCCTACACCTTTATAATATAATAGCGTACAGGAGAAACGATTTTTGTCGTTGTACCGCACCGCCACAGGAGCAAGATACTGCTGAAAAACACGAAACAAAGAATATAGAAACAGAACAAAGCATAGTTGGAAAACAAGCACGCTCCGTCTGTCGGTTATGACACCTTATTATATATAGGGGTATCTTGATGTTTTTATCATAATAAGATACCCCTGTTTTCTACATGAAATCTCAAATTTGCAAACATAACCCCATCATAAAAATGAATAGCAAGTATTCCTGCTGAATTTATCAAATCAGGGTCATTGTTGTTGATGACGACTCTACCGTCAGCTCATATATACCTTTCCGGCACAAGCATATAGTGTTTTCATTTGTACCCCGAGTGTGTACAGTTTCAAACCATGATTTACATTCTTATATAAGAAAGAGAAGCCGTGACCATTTGTGTATTTTTGCCAAACTAACTCCTGTACATACAACAGATGTAAAAAAATTCTGCAAAATCGACCGAAATCATAAGAAAAAAACACCAAATCAGCAAATTTCTTAAAGATTATATCCGTTTATTAAGATTATTTTTGTATATTTGCAGCATTAGTTTGGTGGTAAAGCCTATTGGCCTGCCACGTGACAATAGGACTTTACGGAGCAAGCCTATATCACAATTCTTCTCCGTAGTAACAGTCCGTTCTCTCTCTGGTCTCTCCCTGCGCGGCAGAGGCATACGTTTTTATATTTTTCAAACACTCCAAATTGACAGCGCATGAGAAAGTTTACTTCTTTGTTACTGTTAGGCTTCGCTCTCGGCAGTTTCGCGCAAACGCCCGGAGGAGTCAGCGGAAGCGAACTGTGGTTCAAGACTGCGCCTTTGAACTCAGACCTGCAAGGTTATTACCGTTGGCAGGATTTCTCTGGGGATTCCATACGGCTGATGCTATTGGACAGCCGTGGCGTCAAGTCTGAACTTACTCTTCCGAACAGTTCAGTCCATTACTTCAACTTCAATCCAAGTCTCTGGCTCGCAGACGGATTCCGTAGTCTGAGTGCCAAACTCAAACACGGCAACCTCTCACAGGCTACCGTCATTGGTGTCTTTGCCCCCGAAATGGCGACCATTGGCAAAGACATGGTGCTTTATGCCCTTGATGGCCGCAAGGGCGACGGAGCCATTCTGAGCAAGGACAAAGCCGTAAGGGGTAGAGGTGTTGAACCACTGGACTATGGTTCAGCATCGGGTGAAGACCTGCTTTATCAATCAAGCGATTCATTGTCCGAGAACGGTTTTAAGGAAAGCGCTCTGCGAGTTGTTTCCTACTTCAAGGTAAGCAATCCTTCAACAACATTGTGGGGAGACAACTCCAACACCACATTATTCATAGGAACACCTTCCACCTCGGGCAGTTTCGGTACGGATTTCCCGACCTCGCTCTTCGGTAATGCTTCCATCCGGGGATATGCCCCTGAGCTTATTGTTTTCAGCAGGATGCTTACACCCGATGAGCGCAGAAAAGTGGAGAGCTATCTGGCGGTAAAGTACGGCATCACCCTCAAAGGCTCGTATCTTGACAGCGACGGAAACCTGACTTGGGATATTGCGGAGAACCAAGCCTACCACCATAGGGTCACAGCTGTTGGAACCGACACGGCAGGAAGTCTCTCCCAACCGCTTTCCGCAACATCATATGAGGAAAGTCCGGTGTATGCGGCCTTGAAGGAGAACGGAACTTATCATGACGCAAATCCATACAACCCTTCATCCGCTTCCCGTCTGCTTGTCATGGGACGTGAAAACGGCAATCCGATGCCGGACAGAGGCTTTACTTTCTGGGGCGACGATGATGTGGCACTTGCAACATATACCTCACCTACAGATTCCCTGTGGCATGTCATGAAACGTACATGGATGGTCAAGACCAACGTGCCGTCAAAGCCCGACAGTACAGTGGCAAGATGGACTGCGCAAGGACTTGAAGTGTCAAGGAATGGCTTTACTGACAATATCATCCAAGAGAAAGCCGCTTCCGGAGCTTATGCCACGACCCCAGCCCTTGTTGGAGGTGGCGGTGCTTTTGAGTTCACCTGTCCGACAAGTCACCCGACTTTTGACGTTGGCTTCGGAAGCATCGGTTGCAGCACATGCAAGTATGGATTCCGGTTCACCAATGCTGGAGTTGTTTATCCGATCATCAACGGAGCGGTCTCAAATTCATACATCGCCACGGATGTTGACGGAACGGACATCTCTATCCGCAAGGAAGGCAAAAACATCTATCTGCGTGTTGACGGAACAGGAAGTGCGACAAGAACCATATCCCTTTCGGATGCAACTGACACAGACACAAATGTGGGCATTATCCGAACGGAAGGAGCAGAGTCCGCCTTGAATATGGCAGGCTTGAGAACAGGAGGAATAGATGATGTCGGCTATATGGCAGAGTTGAGCTATGACCTCACACCGGACAGGGAGTTCTCGGACTATTGCCGCAAGCGTACCGTCATGCTCATAGACCCAAGCGGTGAAGGTGATTTCGACATCAACAGCAACAGTAACATAAGATGCTCCAAGCCTGATATGACAAGGGGCAAGACCATATTCCGCAATATCCTATGGGATGCTGACGGAAGCGGAAGCGATGTGTTCACATTCGCCTATTATGACGGCATTTCCTATGATGCCACTCCTACGCCGTCAAGTTGCGAGAATGGAGTTCCACGCAATGACGGGTATATCGACATCGGCATTAATATCGGTACACCTGTCTATTCCTATGTACTCAGTGTTGACACCGTTGCAGGAAAAGTAAAAGGAGAAACCATTGCCAGAGGAACATTCTTCGGTGACACGCATAGAATCACGAATCTTGCACCTGGTGCCTATACGCTGTCCGTATCACAAGGTGGAGGCAACGAGATTTATGCCACAGGCAATGCGCTCTACACCTCATACTCACATGACACCAGGACCTATCTGTCTGGTGTCATCTCATGGACGGTGAACGATACAAAATCAAACTACCGTGTGGGTTTGGAGCCAAGCCTCACGGACGAGATCACCCAATATGGCTTCGACGTGCGGGGCGACAAGGCGCATATCATAACCGGTGGATATACAAGCCTAACCAAATATGTCACCATCAAGCCGGGCGATGTGCTTAGCGTAACAGTCCGCAATATGCAGGTCACATACAAGTTGAACGGACAGACCGTGCATCATGAATATGTCTGGTCACTTCGTGCATGGCGGTTCTGCATCAAGTACGGAAAGGGCGAGACACATATCACAGATCTCACCGTAAACGGTACGCCTGTAACCTCATTCACCACAAGGGGCAACGTGCAGATAGAAACACCCAAGAAGTGTACGACAACGATGACCGTCTATGTCGGCAGCGAGTGTGATGCAAGTATGCCTAACGGAACACAGGCAAGGGAGAACCATGTGGGCAGCTCGGACAGACAGGCTGACAACTCCTTCATTTCTGGAGAAGACGAGAATTTCACTGTCAATGGCAACGGTTCTACGACAGGCATCTACGAGGCTAAACTCACACAGGACAAGCCTTCTGCAGCCACATTGATGGTGTTTGACGTATCAGGCAAACTGGTAGTGTCACGCCAAATGACAGGCGAAATCGTCAAGCAAGCCGACTTCAAGGTTCCCGCATCGGGTGTGTATGTCGTGAAGGCAATCTCCGAGAATGGGGAGCATACAAGGAAAATCTCAGTAAAGTAACTTAAAGGAAGATACGCATGAAGAATTATATACAGAAGGTGGCGTGGGCATTGGTTTTACTGCTTGCCGCCACACTGTCCCTTTCGGCAAAGGACGGGACAGCCGTGAGAAAACTCTTCAAGAAGGGTGTCTCTGACAGTATCTCCGTAGGAGGTAGCAAACTGGTCGTTCTTCAGAAAGACCTCATTCGGAACAGAAGCCTTTCCGTGAACTCTATCGGAGAGGAGAATGTTCCTGAGCTTGACTTTGCCATGACCAATGTCACGGCAGGAGGACAGGGCTACCGTTTTCTCCCTCACGGAACACACTTCACAGGCGAGGGCGCGACTGTCAAGATAAAGTATGACCGCACGAGAATACCAAGCGGCTATACCGAGGAAGACATCCGTACCTATTACTATGACCCGGCCGAGAAGCATTGGGTTGCGCTGGTGCGTGTGGACAAGAAGGAAGAGTGTGTCGTTTCAAAGACGACCCACTTCACCGACATGATCAACGGCGTGATACAGGCACCGGAGTCTCCGCAGACCGAAGGCTTTGCCCCGACGATGATGAACGACATCAAGGCGGCAGACCCTACGGCGAAGCTCAATGTCATTGCGCCTCCAAGCGCAAACAACCATGGCTCTGCCAACCTGCAGTATCCGTTCGAGATGCCGCCTGCCAGAAACGGCATGCAGCCAAGTCTCGGCTTGCAGTACAGCAGCGAGGGCGGTAGCGGTTGGCTTGGCGAGGGTTGGAACGTCAGCGTGCCAAGCATAACGCTTGACACCCGGTGGGGCGTGCCTCGTTATGACATGTCAAAAGAGACGGAGACTTATCTTTTGTCCGGTTCAATGCTCTCCACCATGGATGACAACGGACAGATGGGAGTCGCACACCGTGGCGAGAAGATGAACAGAAAGGCTGACCGCCAGTTCTACACCCGCCAAGGCGGTGATTTCAGCCGTATCATCCGCAAGGGTGACAGTCCTGCCAACTATTATTGGGAGGTTACAGACAAGCAGGGTGTCAAGTACATCTATGGTGGTGACGGAGCTGTTGTAAAGGGCAATGTCACCGATGCTTCGGGCAATACCCGTGAGGTGATTGCCGAATGGAAGCTGAAACGTGTCGAGGAACTCCACGGTGACTATATAGAATATGTGTATGACATCGTGGATGAGGATGTGCGTGGCGGCTTGAAGGCCAAGGCTGCATATCTGAAGGAGGTTCACGCAGGTAATGCAGGACAGGAACCGCACACCGTTGTACTCTTTGATGGCAACAAGGTAAAGCAGGTAAAGACCAACAATGCCCGCTATGGATTCCTCGCCTCCTCCAACAGGCTGTTGGAGAAAGTGACCGTGAATTTCCAGGGCGAGACATTGCGCAGCTATGCCTTTGACTACAAGGAAGGTGCATTCCACAAGGAAATGCTCACAGGTGTCAGACAGTATGACAACACAGGAAAGGAAGTGGCTTTCCAGAACTTCGACTATTATGATGATGTCCAGGCTGAAAAGGGATATGTTCCGTTCAAGGACGATTCCGAGAAATGGAACACGCACGATGACGGACTTGACGCTGGTTTCGTCAATCCATTGAAGACTGTCAGCAAGCGCTTCAGCGACAAGCCAACTGCACTTGGCGGTACGACAAGTTCTTCTGTAAGCGGTTCGTTCTATGCAGGTGTGGGTGTCGTGGACGGAAGTCCTTGGAAAGGCAATACTGTGGGTGGCTCTTACAGCTATTCAAGCGACACAAGCAAGGGACTTTCTGCACTCGTTGACTTGAACGGTGACGGACTTCCTGACAAGGTGTACAAGTCCGGTGGTTCTGTATGTTATCGTCCACAGATTAAGACAGACAACGGAGAAGTAGTATATGGTGAGCCTGTCAAGGTAAAGGGCATCAGTAACTTCTCGACAACCAAAAGTTCTACCAACACTTTCGGTGCGAATGCCGTTGTCGGCTGGAATGTCCTGACTGCCGTTGTCGGAACGGACAAGTCAACCACTAAGACAAAGACCACTCAGTATTTCAGCGACATCAACGGTGACGGACTTGTTGACCTCGTTTCCAATGGCAAGGTATATTTCAACCATTTGGAGTTTGATCAGTCTGGCAATGCCGTGCCTACGTTTACATTGAGCAGTGCCGACACGCCAAGCCCAATCATCTATGGTGGCAAGGTTGACACTTCTGTCATGGAGGTCAGTAAGGATGAGCAGGCGGAAGCCATCAAGAACTCACCGATGGAGGATATTGTGCGTGTATGGCAGGCTCCTAAGGACGGAACAGTAAGCGTGGCAGGTCAAGTAAGCCTTGTCGCTCCTACTGGAGACTATGACGCTGACGAATACCAAAAAGCAGACGGCGTAAGAGTTGCTATCCAAAAGGGTGGCAATGAGCTTTGGAACAAGACTATTGCAAAGGGCGACGGCAGTTCTTATGCCGCTGCAGTCTCTTCTGTTGCCGTCAAGCGAGGTGACAGAATCTATTTCCGTGTACAGTCGGGTTCCGAGGAAACAAGCAACGGCTCATTTGACAAGGTGAACTGGTCGCCTACCATTACATACGCTGGCGAATCTAATGTTTTGCCTAACGGGCTTTCTTCAACAGAGTACAAGCCTGAGGATGGTGCCATCTATGATGTGAACACCTCTGCCAATGTGGAGAATGGTTCAAGTGTTGAAGTTCACAGTGCCTTCCACAAGCCTGTAACAACCGACGATGTTGTTCTCAGCATCATCGGCAGCAATGAAAAGAAAGACAGTGACGGAAACGACAACCCGAACTATATCGAGAAGACGGTCTTTGCTCGTACACTGAAGGCTAATGAGACTTTCAATGGCGATTCACTCAACATCAGTCTGGAGAATACTGAAAAGCTGACCAACTTCAGCTTTGAGATTTCATCCACCTCAAATGTTGATTGGAAGAATATCGGTTGGCAAGCGTCTGTAACTTACAAGGATTCTGCCAATGTTGAGCAGACCATGTCAGTTCCTGCACATTACAAGACTTTCGCAAATGCCTTGGCAGAGGGCAAGCCATACTTGACCACTGCGACTGATACCGTTTTGGTTGTGTCGCCAGTGCTTACCCTTTCTGACAATTCTATCAACGGTCAGATTACTTTGACCGCCAAGACAGAGGATGCACTTGTTGGCAAGAAGTCTTTCAATATCGAGAATGGCATCTTGAAAGCCGATACTCTGCGATTTGCAACTACTGCAGGAAAGAACATCTGGTTTGAATACAGCTATCCGGCAGCAATCTCTAATGAAACTGTTACTTCAGCCTCTGTTTCCATTCTGAAAGATGCGGCAGGTCTCGTAACAGAGAATGTGCTTGCTGGATTCTATGCAGAGAATGACAATCTTGGCTTCGGTATGCTTTACCGTGGCTGGGGAGGTTTTGTCTATAACTCGGCAGAGGGCAGATATGCAAAGCCTATTGACGAGTCATTGCTGAAATTGCCTGAAAACGAGAACGACAAGGTTGATCCTCTCACGATGGCATTCACTCCATTGGGTACAGACCAGACTTCTATGGACAAGTGGGTCGGTCAGCGACAGGACATCTATCTTACTGCAACCGAGGCAAGTACAGCCCGATTGACAGAACAGGACGTACTCCTTACAAATCCTTTGGATAACAATGCGGAGGTGGCAGGACTTGCAGGTGAATATTTGCAGGGTACTGGTGCGGCAGCTGTAAGCCAAGTGGTATCAAGCAAGAGTACCGTTGTGCAAGGCGGTGCACTTGGCATTACCCACAACAATGCAAATGGCAGTTCCAAGACGGAAGTTGCCATGATGGATATGAACGGTGACGGATTCCCTGACATCATTGCTGGTGGTACTATCCAATACACCAACTCACAAGGTGGATTAAGTGGAGAAATCTACAAGGGTATCGGAGCTAATAACTCTGACAATGCTTCTGAGGCATGGGGATATGGTGGCAATCCAGTAGCTTCTGTGTCCGATATTACAAAACTTATCTCCGGAAGCAAGTCTTCCGCACAGAACCAACAGAGTTCATGGTTGGCTCAATTCTCCATTTCCGGCAGTGCGCCGAAGAATACGGATGAAGCTGTAGAATCGTTCATAGATATTAATGGCGATGGACTACCAGACAAGATTCTTTCCGACAAGAAGGTGAGATTAAATCTTGGCTATGCCTTTACCGAGCCTATTGACTGGGAACTTGACCGCATCCAAAGCGGCAAGAGTCTTTCGTATAATCTTGGTGTTGGAACTGGTATCAACAAGGCCTCCGGCAGTTTCTCCGCAGGCTTTGGCATCGTTACCTCTGAAAATGAGGAGGAATACAATCTTATCGACATCAACTCCGATGGTCTTCCAGACAAGGTATGGAAGAACGGAAATGGTATCACTGTTGCCCTCAACACTGGTAACGGCTTTGATGAGCCTATCAGTTGGAAGGGAGCGAATGCACTTAGTGAATCAGCATCAACAGCAGAATCTGTAAATGCAGCTTTCACAGTAACATTCAATTTATTGACTGTAAAGATTTCAACCAACCCTGGCGCTTCCACCTCCCACAGCATCAACCGCCCTACATACTCCTTGCAGGATGTGGACGGTGACGGCTATCTTGACATCGTTGAGTCTGAGAAGGAAAGCGAGTTGAAGGTTACACGCTCTGCCATTGGCAGAACAAATATGTTGAAGTCAGTCACCAACTCCTTGGGCGGTACTTTCACGCTTGACTATGCGCATACCACTCCTACCTACGGACTTCCTGGTGGCAAGTGGGTAATGTCTGCCCTTACCGTTGATGATGGTATCCATGACGATGGTCCTGTCATGACAACCGCCTTTGAGTACAAGGACGGCAAGCGGGACCGCCATGAACGTGAGTTCCTCGGTTTCGGTGAGGTCATCACCAAGAACCTTGACACGGAGAATGGCAATTCTGTTTACAGACAGGCTGTTGAGAACTACGATGTTGCCAACTACTACACGCAGGGCAATGTTACCGCCACTTTCGTGGAGGATGCCAACGGCAACAAATACACGGAGACAAAGAATCGCTACGACAGTTACTATATGACTGCCGAGGGCGACAAGTACACCTTTGCCAAGCGTGACGTGAACCTCTGGAGCGACCGTGCCTCTGCATTCGTTCCTCTCCGCTATACCGCCAGCTTGCAGTATGAGGGTGCTGCCAACGGTACCATTACATCCGAGGCTTGGAACGAGTATTACCTCAATGGCTATCATGGTGAGTTGAAGTCCTACAAGTACAGCGACAAGGGCAGTCTTGGCGAGGACGGAAACGGCAAGTTCGATTATGCGACTGCTATCAAATATACCGACAATGCAGGCAAGCACATCTTCGGACTTCCTGTTGATGTTACTGTTACAGGTGGTGACGGCTCGCTCTATCACCATGTGACGGCGAAGTATAATACCAACTACGCCAACCACATCACCCAGATTACGCAGCAGTTGAATGACGGTGCTGCAGTTACTGATTACAAGTACGACTCTTACGGCAACATCATCCAGAAGACTCTCCCTGCCAACGGCAAGGGACAGCGCATGTGGTACAAGTACCGCTATGAGCCAGAGATGAACATGTATGTGGAGCGTATTGACGATGCGTGGGGCTACCGCAGCGAGCAAGGCAATTTTGACTATCGCTATGGTATCGCCAAGGAGCATCGTGACCTCAACAACTTCTATTATGAGACTGACGTAGATGACCTCGGTCGCATTACTGGCGTGCGTGGTCCAAATGAGTTGGCTACGGGCGTGCCTTATGCCATCGCCTTTGAGTATCAGCCTTTGGCTACCTTTGGTGAGAGTGGCATTACCGCTCCTGCATACGCCGTGACCAAGCACTACGACATCCAGCACCCTAACGATGACTTGGAGACCGTTACGTTCGTTGACGGTTTCGGAAGAGCCGTGCAGGTAAAGAAGGACGGTGTTGTGACAAGTGCATCCAAGGGAAACTCTGCCAAGGACGAGAATGTGATGATAGTCAGCGGAAGAAACATGTATGATGCTTTCGGACGTGTGGCAAAGGCATTCTATCCTACAACGGAAGGAAATGGATCGAAATCAACGTTCAACAAGTCATTTGACAATGTATCTCCAACGGTTACTGTTTATGACGTGCTCGACCGTGCTACCTCAGTGACATTGCCGGACAACTCTACGACAACTACGGCCTATACTGTTGACAACGGCAGTCATGCACTTGTTACAACCGTAACAGACGCACTCCATAATGTGCAGGCTACCCATACCAATGGCAGTGGCAAAACCTTGAAGACCATCCAGAAGAGCGGTCCTGACGGTGAGATTACCACTTCGTTTGAGTATGACGGCATACAGCGTCTTGTTCGTGTCACCGACACGGAGGGCAATGTGACGACCTCTACTTACGACATGGGTGACCGCCGTACTGAGGTGAACCATCCTGCAAGCGGCATCACAAGTTTCACTTATGATGCGCTCGGCAATGTGCTGACCAAGCAGACTGCCAACCTTGCAAAGGAAGGCAAGTTCATCACCTACGATTACGACTATCAGCGTCTGACAGGCATCAACTATCCTGACCACCCGGAGAACAATGTGAAGTATTACTACGGTGGTCGCAACGCTTCTCAGAACCGCATCGGTCGCTTGATGCTCCGTGAGGACGGAACGGGTGCCATTGAGTATTTCTATGGCAAGATGGGCGAGGTGACGAAGACCCGCCGCACGATGATTGTGCCTAATCAGGCAATAGCAACCTATGTGACGCAATGGACTTATGACAGCCACAACCGTCTGTTGGAGATGATTTATCCTGATGAGGAGAAAATCACCTACTCTTACAACCTCGGAGGTCAGCTTGAAAAGGTTCATGGCTACAAGTCATACGGCTACGACTATGTGAGCAAGATAGGCTATGACAAGTTCGAGCAGCGCACATACTTGAAGTACTGCAACGGTGCTGAGACCTTCTACACCTACGACCCTCAGCGCCGCAGATTGCAGAACCTCACCGTGAACAGTGGTGGCAATACCATCATGGACAATGCTTACACTTATGATGCGGTAAGCAATGTGCTCAGTGTGGTTAACGGTGCGTCAGTTCCACAGAGTGGAAAGGCTGGCGGACAAATGGCTCATGCCTATACATACGATGCACTCTACCGTCTTGTTGGTGCAACTGGCACTTATACTGGTGCTGACAACAAGACCGCAAGCTACACTCTTGCGATGGGTTACGACAACATGCACCGCATCACATCGAAGCGTCAGATTCTTACGCAGAACAATGTGCAGTTCAACGGTACATTGAATGCAGGTTATGATTTGTCATATACCTATGGAACAGAGACAGGCAAGAAGTTCCAACTCGCCAATGTGAAGGATGTGAACTACCGCACGGAGGAGACGCCTTCAGAAAGCGAGAATGTGAACAACAGCCATGTCTATGAGTATGATGCCAACGGTAATCTTGTTTATGTCAACACAAGCCGTACCAAGAAGGACGGTGTGGCTGACGAGAAGACCGCAGAGCGCAAGCTTAAATGGGATGAGGAGAACCGTCTCCTTGCTTCTGACGATAATGGCTTTGTGACAAACTACTGGTATGATGCTGATGGTGAGCGCACGGTGAAGACATCAGGTGAGAGTGACCAAGTTTATGTGAACTCCGAGTTTGCTGGAGGTCGCACGAATACTGCCAAGTTCTCATTGTATGTATCTCCTTACCTCGTAGCCAACCAAGGCGGACGTTACACAAAGCACATCTATATAGGTAGTCAGCGTATCGTTTCCAAGATTGGTGACTTCGACTCTTACGGTTCCGATCCACGCCGCATCCAGTATGCAGGTAGTGAGACTGATGGCTTGTCTGTTGATTATAAGGTTAAATATGCCGGGCAGTTGCAGGTCATTAAGGATAATTATGCAACCTTTGCTGTGCCATACAATGGCGAGGATAACAACGACTATGTGGACGGCAAGGGCTTCTGCTGCAATGACGGCAGTTTGGAGGCTGCGCAGGCACGAGCTATGGCAGCAAACATTGCCAAGGCAAAGGCTGTCAATGGCAACTTCAAGGAGAATGACGACTATGAGAAGATGCAGTTCTACTACCACCCAGACCATTTGGGTAGCAGTAGTTACATCACCAACCTTGATGGCGAGGTGGTGCAGCATATCGAATATGTGCCATTCGGCGAGGTGTTCATCGAGGAACGCAACGACGTATGGAACACGCCTTATCTCTTCAACGCAAAGGAATTTGACGAAGAGACAGGTATGTACTATTATGGTGCCCGCTACTATGACCCACATCTCAGTCTTTGGATGTCGACGGATGCACTAAAAGAAAAGGTTCCTAATGTATCTTCATATGCTTATACAGAAAATAATCCTATAACATATGTTGATCCTGATGGAAATTTCCGTTGGAAATGGTTGGCTCAGTGGTCTCGAAAATGGCATAATTTATGGCATAAGAATAAAGCATCTGAAATAATGGAAAACAAGAATGCAAAAAATCCATATTTTAGATATACCTATCAGGTTGGATCTGTTGAAAATGGAGAGGTAGTTGTAACGCTTCATTATAAGATAGGTAAAGAATTTGTTCAGACAGCTCAAGATGTTGGTGATGCGGTTTCCGTTGCTGGTTATGCTTGTACTCTTTCGGTTGTTGGTGCAGAAATTGGTGTACCTTTAGCAGCTTTTGGAAACGAAATATCGGGTGCTTTTGGAGCTACTGAATTCGGTATAGATTTAATCAATGGTGATTTCTCGAATAACAAAAAGAGTTTTATTTATTATTCAGCAGAGTTTCTCATTGAGAAAATACTTGGTAAAATACTGCCAGGGTTTGGGAAAAAATTAGGAGAAAAAGGGTTTGATTTAGGAACAGAAATTGTAACTCAAGGTACACGTTTGAAAGAGACTATGGTTGAACGTACTGTCGATGAGGTAATCGAACGTAAGAAAGAAAACGCTCAACCAGATTCGACCACAGTAGAACAATTCCAACCGCATAAAGATGATAAATCTAATAGATTAACAGATGATTGAAGATATGTTCTTTTGCGTTATTTCAATTGTAGTGGGAGGCTATTTAGTGTCTCAAAAATTAAGAGCTATTTATAATAGCCTCCCCCTTTCTCTAAAAGATAAGATTTCTTTTGGGGAAGGACTCATCCTAATTATATCTGGGTTCATTGCATTATATGTGAAATCGGCTATACCAATTAATGCTTTGCTTTTTGGGTGTTTCCTACTTCCGAAAATGTATCAACAAGAAAAGTATTGGAATGCTCGTCGTTTTACAACCGCATACGTAATGCATTGTAGCGGTTGGATTTTAAGTATAGGGCTTATTATCTATGGTATTCTCCAATTATTTCAGCCTATATAAATTGTAAGAACATAGATTAGTTCAACAATAAAACAAATTCAGTGAGGCTATGTTCAAAAAAAATTGAACACAGCCTCATTTTGAATATGACGAACTTTCATAATCTGTACATCCGTTTACGACATGGGGTTGGAAAACGGATAGTGGCGTGATGAAATGGTATAATACCTTTCCTATACCTATAAATATTAACACAATATGAAGAATAATATTTTTATAGATAAAATTTGTAATATGCTTAATTTAAAAAGCATTACAACAAGAAGTTTTGTTTACTTAGTTGATTGTATTTTACTTGGAATCGTTATGGTAAAAGTACCAGGAAGAAACGCTTTCAAGCTCTATTTTACAATATTTTCACTTTGTAAGAAAACATTGAAAGAATGTTTAGATACACCAATAGTACAAAAGGCGATAGTGGACGACAAGAATATGGATTTCTATTTACAAGAAGAATTGTCGCCAGATAATGTAGACTCTGCTATTCAAAGAATATTAGAACAAGTACCTTTTGTTCCTGCACAAAATATCTCTTTTGAAAAATTAATAAGTTTTTTAATAGAAGTAACGAAAAAGGATTCTACTATTTCTTCAAATTTTGTACTCAAAATGAAAATATATAGAATGATATATGATGTGGCATTGATTCGCAATGACACAGAAACTGCTATATATATATGACTTAATTTCGAATGAAATTTTGCAATGGGATAAAGAGATATTTGAATATTGGTTTGGAGACAAAGAATCATATCTAAAAAAAATCAAAGAATATAATAAGAATAGAAATAGTTTATTAGATAATCTAAAATGTAATTCAGATGAAAGCAAAATATTAAAGTTACATAAATATGTGTTTCTTTAAATGAAGTGGTAAGGAGCAATTTCCTCTATCACCTTTGTTGCCCATTATAAAAATGAAGATTCGTATTTAGCTTTCCAATCTAATAAAAATCCGTGAGTAGCAAAATTGCTACCCATGGATTTTTATTAGTGGTGTAGTGTTTACTTTCTCTTTTTCAACACATAGAACTTTGCAGTCTCACCCTCTGGTTTGTTGCCAACTGAGTCTGTCATGACAATGCTGTTGGCATCCTTCACCTTATAAAAAGTATGCTCACCGCTTGAAGGACGCACAAACATCAGAACATTGCCATCAAGAACTTTGAACACTCTGCTTGCCTCGTCATGACCGTCCTTTTGGTCAACATAGTCCTGCTCCAACTGATAGGTACTGTCAACTTTGATGGTGAGCACGGTCTTGATGCCGGGACCGTCAGCGGCAGGGAACGTTCCCTCATAGGTTCCGGCTACGGATGTCAAATCCAGATTATCGTCCTCGGAAGCCGTATAACCAACCACGCTTGTAGAGTCTGTATCCGCAACACTTTAGGCTGTTTTCTTGTCTGTGCAAGAAACAAGGGCAGTAAGAGCAGCAACTGCCAAAATCATCAAATTCTTTTTCATAATTTTCCGTGTTTATTATATATTGGTTGTCTGTTGGCGGAACATGCCGCCTTGAACCTGCAAAAGCATATAAAAGTTTCGGTAATGATGAAGAATGACCTGAAAATCAACACAAAGGTTACACAAAGAAGCAGATAAAAACCAACAATACCCTAAACACGCTACAGCTCAACAAATATCGTTTATAACATAAAAGTTGTTATAATATATATAAATATTCGTCTTTGATACTTTCTGCCATTATCTTTGCCGATTAAAATGTTAGTGCAAAGCAATAATGAAGTAATAGAAACGTAAAAAGTAAACAACATGGAACGCAAAGAACAGACCGGGCATATCTGTAGATGGATGGCTTTAGGCATCATGACTGCCATCATCATCGTAGGATGTACCATTGTAATCGGCCTATTTGAATGGCGCGACAGAAAGGAGATTGAGAGTAGAAATGCAGAACTGCATCAGTGGCGAAAGAATGTGCATGACTTAAACTTGCACATAACGGAATTGTCACTGCTTGGTGAAATGGTTGCGGATTGGGACTCAACAGATGTAAATGAGTATCATTCGCTTCGATTGGAAGTGGACAGTATGCTTGAAGGCATCGCAGGTATTTGTCCGAAAGAAGATTCTGATACGATCTGCCATCTTCTTGCAGAAAAGGAACAGCTCCTTCTGGATATAAAGGATGCTATGCAGGAATTGAATGCCACTCAAGAAAAGCTGACCGCAGAAGTTCCAAGAATTGTAGAGCAGAATAAAACTGAAAGCAAAAGACTTTCAGCTATGCCACAGCAGGCAAAGCCAAAGAAGCGAGGTTTCTTCAGCAGATTGTTCGGCAAGAAAGAAAATGCAGTAACAACAGGCAACCGTTTAACCCAAACTGAAAAGATGCTCACCAACCTAAACCAAACGGTTGTTGCTAAACATCACCAGCAAAGCCGTAAGGTAGTGGAGATATTGGATAGTCTTGGAAACAGAAATGAAGGTATCAATAAGCAGTTGCAAAGAGTAATCAGCATAGCTGATGAGAATGTGGATAAAGGCATAAAAGTTCGTGAGCGACAAATCGCAGACTTGGAAGGCAATTATACCTATTATTATATAGGGATGATAGGCTTGTTGATATTGGTATTTTTCGTATTATTCCTATTGGTGTGGCGATTCGCATTCAAGACACGTAAGAGCAAGGAAGAAACAAGAAAGGTGATGCTGACAGTAACACATGAGATGCGCAGTCCTTTGTCTGCCATCAAGGATTATGCTCGCAAGATTAGCGGACTTGATGATGCTACGGATGAAAGCAAACGATATGCCGACTTGATTGTTGACACATCGAAAGGCTTGACTTCTATGATAGACAGTTTCCTGGTTTACTCCAAATTAGCGAATGGAAAGGCGACCGTCAAGGAACGCCCTTTCCGTATGATGGACATTGCCGAGCAATTAAAGATGGAGTATGAGCCCTTTGCTGCGAAGAAACAACTTGAATTGAGCGTCAGCAATAAGGCAGATGGTGTTGTCAATGGAGACAAGGAAAAGGTGCTTACAATAGGACGCAATCTGCTTTCCAATGCCATCAAATATACGGGAAAGGGTGAGATAGTATTGTCCACAACCTATAAGAATGGTGTGTTCATGCTAAAGGTTAAGGATACAGGAACAGGATTGGATGACAAACAACAAAAACAAATCTTCAAGGAATTTGCAAGATTGGGAAATGCGGTCACCCAACCGGGATTTGGCTTGGGGCTTTCCATTGTCAAGAACCTCGTTTCACTGATGAAAGGAAAAATCAATGTGTCCAGTCACCAAGGGCTGGGAAGTATTTTTACCATTAGTCTTCCTATGGCTGCAGCCGAAAAGCAGAATGTGGAACCAATCCAGTATAGAACGAAACGACAAGATTCGTTTACTGTCATTGCCATTGATGATAGCCATGTGCAACTGAGTACCATTCGTGAGGCTTTTGCATCAAACGGCATTGTATGTGACACTTGTAATAATGCCACGGATTTATTGGATATGATGCGCAAAAAATCTTATGATCTGCTGATAACGGATTTGAAGATGGCTGAAGTGAATGGTATCGAGATTTTGGAAATGATGCGTATGGTGAACGTGCGTAACTCCAAGACCATTCCAGTTATTGTTATGACAGCAGCACCAAATGTGAGTGAGCAAGAACTGCTTGGCGCAGGATTTGTCGCTTGCCTGTTCAAACCGATGTCTGACAAGGATTTAATAAACACTGCAAGAAAGTGTGTAAACGGTAAGATTGCAGAAAAACAAATAGACTTTTCTATGTTGCTGACCTACGGCAATGAAAAAGAGACTTTGGAGAATTTCGTAAAGGAAATGACTGACACATTGGGCAGTATCCGTAATGCAGCCCAAGAGGAGAACCGCAAGAAAATGTCCGATGCCATTCACCACGCAAGAAGCTCGTGGATGATGGTACAATCTGACGAGTCTTTGAACTATCTTTTTGACCTGATAGAAGATTCTACATCATCAGACGACGTTATCAACCAAGCGGTTGAGGATGTTTACGCACATGGTGAGGAAATCATCAAAGCCGCACAAAAGAAAATTGAGGAGGTAACAGCATGAAGAAAGTAATAATCATTGAAGACAGCCCGACATTTTGCAATATGTTGGGCAAGAAGTTGGAGACAAAGGGCTGGAAAACAATCTTATGCTACAATTACAGAGATGGTCTGAAAGCTGTGAAGGAATCCTCTGAATGGGATGTTGTCATTTCGGATATGCGCTTAGGGAATGATAACGGCATCGACCTGTTGGAATGGATGCGTAGTAACGGCTACCAGAATCCATTTATCATCATGACATCTTACGATGAAAGCATGAGTGCCGTGAGGACTATGAAATTGGGAGCGGAAGACTATATACCGAAGAAATTGTTGCTTGATGTAGTTTATGAACGTTTGGAAGAAATCATAGACAAGCAGAAACAACTCGTAGAGTTGAATAACAAGATTGTTTACCGCAAAAGTGAGAAGTTTCGCCGTATATACAAAATGGCAGAATTGTTTGCCAAAAGCGACATGGCTGTTATGATATTGGGCGACAACGGAACTGGCAAAGAACATATAGCGGAAAAGATACATCTGCAAAGCAAAAGAGCCGACAAACCTTTTGAGGTAGTAGATTGCGGTACGCTTTCTGCGGAACTTGCCGTTTCCGCTCTCTTCGGGCATGAGAAAGGGGCATTCACAAGTGCGGAGGCAGCAAGAAAAGGTTACTTTGAATTGGCTGCTGGAGGTACACTGTTCTTGGACGAGATAGGCAACCTGCCGAAAGACGTACAGGCGATGCTGCTTCGTGTGTTGCAATCCAAGAGCTACCGACCATTGGGAGCTACAAAAGACAAAGTGGCTGATGTGCGCATTATTGCCGCCACCAACGAGAATCTGCAAGAGGCAGTTCGGGAAGGACGATTCAGAAGCGACCTGTATTATCGACTTCACGAAGCGGTTATTGAGATTCCACGGTTGCGGGATTGCAAGGAAGATATTATGCCATTAGCTAACTTCTTCCTGAAACTATATGATAGGCATACGGACAAAGAAATAAAATGTATCAGTAAGGAAGCGCAAAGGGCACTTGTAAGCCATACATGGCCAGGCAATGTGCGTGAGTTGAAATCATGTATAATGCGAGCTATGCTGTTATGCGAGAATGAGATAATAGATGTCGAGGACTTGCAGTTGTCACAATCGGCATTGACAGAAGAGGCTTTGGACTTTGATGAACAAGAACGCAAGATCAATCGAGAGCGTATCTTGTGGGCTTTGAAGCAATGCAATGGCATCAAGCGTGATGCGGCAAAAATGTTGGAAATGAGCCATACTACATTCTATGCCCGTATGAAAGAGTATGGTATTCCTACTAATAAGTTGTAACGGTATAAGAACCGTGTAAGGAAGATTGGACGAGTGTCCGGTTTTCCTTACACTATTTCTGCTTGCAATTTCCTCGTGAAAATCTTATTCTCTTGATAAAGTTGCTGATTATCAGGAAATATCATCATCCTATTGTTTAGTCTGTCTTGGAATGGCATAGGTATTGGACTAATAAATGATGTGCGCACAGAAACATCAAATTAGTACAAACCCATAAAAGAGACAGCAACATGGAATACAACATATTGATAGAGACTGATTTTTTCAACTTGCTGAATGCAGGTCATAAGAACAAAGGTGGTAACGCTTTGGAGAACTCATATCGTGAGTTTATCAAGGTTGTGGTTGATTTATGCAGCACCAACGTGAAGCAAGCGGTCTTTGCACTGTCATACGCAGAAACCGAGCTTGACTTTCATCTGTCAATGCCCCATATAAAGGATTGTTTGGGAACCGTAGGCTTGTATGTGCGCAAGGCTATTGCATTTGTCCGAAGGATGCAAGAGCATGTGGCAGCAACATATCATCTTCATGTGACTACATCCACTTCAGAAGCCTCCCCACCAGTATCATCAGAATCAAAACCATTAGTGAAATGGACTGGCAATGCCGTTGACCTTGTAGAAATGGTATATGGCATCTGCGTAATGGGAAGCGTGAATGATGGCGATGTGAAGTTCAAGGACTTGGCGCAAGCCATGTACCAGTTCTTCGGCATCAAAGCTAAGGACTGCTATCGTTTCTACACCGACATCAGAAGACGCAAGAACCATAGCCGTACTTACTTCCTTGACAGAATGCAGGAGAAGTTGAACGACAAAATGCGAAAGGATGATGAATTGGAAAGAATGAGACGATAATCGAGGTGTTTCTTGTGTTATTTCTGAAAAAGATTAAAAACTTTTGGTGTTGCCACAAAAATATTGTAGTTTTGTGGCAAAATAAAGAGGAATGGCAACGAATAGCGCTTATAACGAGATAAAAAGGAAAATAACGTCTTCCAAACGGGGAACATTGTTCTTTCCCGATTCATTCGCTCAAATGGCATCATCCGATGCAATAAGGTCAGCCTTGGTGCGTTTGTGCAAAGATGGAGACATAATAAGAGTGGCACAAGGCATCTATTGCTATCCAAAGATTGACACAAAATGGGGAAGCGGAGTTGTACCGCCATCCATTGAAGACATAGCCAATGGCATTGCTAAACGTGATAAAGTTAGAATTGTTCCGACAGGTGCGTATGTGTTGAATGTATTAGGACTGTCAAAACAAGCACCGGCAAATGTGGTGTTCTTTACAGATGGGTCTTCTCGCAAGGTTTCTGTAGGCAAAGGTAACGGAATCCTTTTCAAGCATACATCTGAGATGAGAACATTTGCTTATCAATCAAAGCTTATGCTGTTGATAGTAATGGCTCTCCGTGAAATCGGTGATGAAAATATAACAGAACTACAGATGAACATCATCAAAGGTCATTTGAAAAATGTCCCAACGGGAGATTTTCAAAAAGACATTTTGCTGGCTCCAGCATGGGTTCGTAAAAAATTGCAACAAGTATGAATTATCAAGATATAGAAAAACTTGCTTCCTTAAAGGAAAGCAACAATTTGGAGTTTAAGGAATCGACAGGTCAATTAGACCGTTCGATGGAGACTCTATGTGCGTTTCTCAACTGTGAAGGTGGTACTATTCTTTATGGTGTAAAGGATAATGGTAAGATTATAGGTCAAGAGGTATCTGACAATACTAAACGCTCTATTGCTGAGGCGGTCAATAGAATTGAGCCTTTTGTAGAGTTGGAAATCTCGTATGTTCCTATTCTTGAGACTGACAAATATGTGATAGCCATTCATGCGGAATGTCAACGATTCATGCGTCCTTTCACTTATAAGGGAAGGGCTTATATGCGCATTGAAAGTACCACAACTTTTATGCCACAGGAACGGTATAACCATCTCTTAATGGAAAGAGGCGGAAAATATGGATGGGAAGCAATGATTAACTCTGATTTGGAGATAAGTGACTTGGATGAGAATGCCATTCTCGGTGCTGTCCGTGAGGGAATACGAAACGGAAGACTTCCAGAAACAACTATTCGCGAGGAGATACCTGTAATCTTGAAAAAGTTCGGCTTGTTCCATGATGGTAAACTGAACAATGCAGCCGCCGTGTTGTTTGGCAAGGATTTGTATGGATACCCACAATGTCTTGTGCGTATGGCTCGTTTCAAAGGAACAACAAAAGAAGAGTTTATAGACAACCAACGTGCGGAAGGTAATATTTACGAATTGCTTGATGCCTCAATGGCATTTTTCTTTAAGCATCTCTCACTGTCTGGTAAGATAAACGGTCTTTATCGTGAGGAAGAGTTGAGCATTCCGTACAAGGCTTTAAGAGAGAGTTGCATCAACTCACTTTGCCATCGCTCGTATCATCAACCAGGTAGTTCTGTAAGCATCGCTATCTACGATGACCGTGTTGAAATACGAAATACGGGAACTTTTCCTGCCGACTTGCCTATAGAACGTCTTATGCAGGAACATGACTCCAAACCACAGAATCCAATTATCGCCAACGTACTCTATAAGAGCAAGATATTGGAGAGTTGGGGACGTGGAATAGGTACAATGGTCGATGAATGCAAACGTGTAGGCTTGCCTGCTCCAGAATTCAATACTGATGGCAATTTTGTGTGGGTCGTATTTAAGTATAATAGGAGCAGTGTGGTAAACACCCAACAAGCTACCCAACAAGCTACCCAACAAGCTACCCAACAAGCTACAAAATTTGTTCAGGAGCTGATTTCTGTTGTAAATACCAATGAATATTCAGTAAAAGAAATCATGTCTCTCTTAAAATTGAAGGATAGGGTTAATTTCTTGAAAACTTACCTTACCCCTGCTTTGGAAGAAGGTCTAATTTCAATGAAATACCCTAAAAATCCGAAGCATCCGGGACAAAAATATATGCTTACAGAAAAAGGCAAGGCATTATTAAAATAGAAAGACGACAAAGGCAGTGGTGATTTGTTCCACTGCCTTTGTCGTTTCTATTTCTGTATCAAGTGCTTCAAATTCTCGTCAGCAGCGATGCGATCCAGTTCATCCTTGACAATCTGTTTGACGTCCTCCTTTATCTGATTGTAGTTGTCCTGAATAGCTTGCTTCATGCAGTCGTTGCCATTGGTATCCTTGAAATCGTTAATGATAGGGATAGGCTGATAATGGCTTTCCTCTCGCTTTACTTTGTCGGTGTCAACGACAATCTCGGCATGGAAGATCTTCTGCTCTATGCGCTCGGTGAAGTTGTCGGAAACAGAGCCGACAAACATACCTTGGGTGAGTCCGCTAATCTTGCTCGGCGGAATGAGACTGTCCATCTGGGTATTGATGGATGTAGAGACATCCTGACGGTTGATGGAAATAGACTGGCGCTTTTGGAGCACCTTGCCGAAACGCTCGGATAAAGTCTTAGCGGTCTCGCCAACGACCTGACCGCTGAAGATGTTACCTACCGTATTGATAACCACCTTTGCCTCCTTGTCTCCATAATCGCGAACCAACTGCGAGAAGTCTTGGAAGCCTAAACACACCGCCACCTTGTTGCTTCGTGCCGTAGCAATCAGGTTATCCAATCCCTTGAAATAGATGGTCGGCAACTCGTCAATGATAACGGATGATTTGAGTTGTCCCTTCTTGTTGATGAGTTTCACGATGCGGCTGTTGTACAAACCAAGTGCCGCACCATAAATGTTCTGACGGTCGGGATTGTTGCCGACACATAGAATCTTCG
>ERZ773192.1569-NODE-1569-length-22401-cov-13.545914_pt1 | contig 22401 bp, 20 predicted proteins | sample MGYA00581010_ERZ773192 | MGnify/ENA primary metagenome ERZ773192 (study PRJEB29015, sample SAMEA2737741) | human gut metagenome | biome: human gut; feature: human-associated habitat; material: faeces | place: China | collected 2012 ...
TGCAATACTGAATCTTTCCACCATTAAATAAATTCCAGAAACGTCCTTCTTTATCTTGTTTTTCAATAGGTGACATCTGTTCTGATACATGACAATGGAATGAATTACTTACATAAGGCTTGTCAGATACATTTTCAATGATTCCATAAATCTTGCGAAACTGTTCAATCTGAAGACCACACAACGATTCGGCAGGAGTGCCGTAAATTGCATATAAAATATGGTCTTCCTCTTTAATTCGATTTGTATAATCGTTGATATATTGCATAACTTCTAATGCAAACTGTCCGTCTTCACGAATAGATTTACCATTATAAAGTCTTTGTAATTCGTTTAATGCAGTAATTCCATAACTCATTGTCATTGGTGGAAGAATTGACTTGATCTTATCTGTTGGCTTTAAATTACCACCAAGCAAACCACCTTCACAAAAGGCAATTGGATTTACGCTTGCCCTTAATTCACCAATATAATCATATGTTCTTTTATGTAATCCACGGATTAATTCAAGATAGTAATCAAGAACTTCATAGAAATCTTTAGACTCCCTACGAGCCTTTGCAAGAATCATAGGCAGATGAAGAGAAACAACGCCAAGATTAAAACGTCCCTCAAATATTGGTTTATCGTTTTCGTCTATTGGATGCATACCACCTTTTTCATACCACGGAGATAAGAAAGCTCGGCAATTATGACTATATATTCCACTAACCTCAAAATGTTCGCTATCTGTCATTACATCATAACTATACATAGTCATATTTACAGGAATTACTTCCAAAACTTCGGCATTAATATTATAGTGATTTGAATAAGTTTCGACATAATGCTCACGCTTCTTTTCACATACAATGTATGGTAGCAATTCATCAATCGCATAAAATTCAACTCTATATCTTATCGAATTTGGATTCTTTTTTGTGTAATGATTATGATATATTTTTGCAGGAATACCCAATGCCTGTGCTAAAGCCATTTGCTGTAATGCCAACTCTTTATTTGTAGATCCTATTTGAACAATAGAACCTCCATGAGAATTTTCATTAATATATCCGTCCGCATCAATCATTCCAGCCATAAATGCAAGTTTAGATTCATAATCCCATGAAAATACTTCGTTAGGTATATGTCTATTCACTTTATTTATTCCACCAAATTTTGTTGAAAAATAATTAATTGCAGATTGCATATTGTTGTTATCGTCTGCTATGGCGCATAAATCTTTATAGTTTCCTTTTTTACCACGTTCTTGAATAACTGTTTTTGTACTCATCCCAAAATACTTTGAAAATGTTTCATGAAATTTATGTTCAATTTCATCTTCACCATTTATGGCAATAGAAGCAAAAATATGATTATTTTGGTAGCATCCGTCACACAACATAAATCCTAATAGCCACGATTTATCTTTATTAAACACTACTTTTTCTTCATTATACTGATTAGAATTGATTAATAATTTATCTCCGATTTTCAGATTCTCAGCACTTGTCATGCCTTTATTGATTATTTCAAACGGATGATCTGTGGTACATAACAGTCTTCTACCATTTGATAGATGAACATCTACAAAATTATTTGATATATTTCTTATAATTCTTTTTGTATTAACAAACCCTTTTTCAGTATCATAAATTTCAACATTGTGCAAGTCCATATATAAATGAGGTTGTCCTTCAATTTGTGTTGTAGGTTCAAATGTATCTGATAATCTATTCCACATTCTTTCAAAAGACTCTACATATAATTTATTATTAAATTTATATGTAATAATTTCTTTTCCGTCTACACACCCCATTGGAGATACCACTTTCCCATATTTCTTATACATTTCTGCAACATATCCATCACCTGTTAATGATAACCAATCTGGATACATTGTCTTACTGCTACAGTCAAGACCAGCATTAAATACATCTGCGCTTGGAAATTTGTCTGATCCATCTCCGTGAAGATTTTTATCATATAAAAATACAATCTTGGGGAATAATACAGGTCGTTTAAATCCTTTCTTACCCTGTCCTTCGGAATGAACTTTAAGAAGTGAAATAGCTGCCATTTTGCCGAACTTTGATGTTGCTAATCCGATTGTCATCGTGACAAAAGGATAGTCCCCTCGGCTTGATCCAACACTATTTAACTTCATTTCAATGCCTTGCCATCCTTGTTCAAAGTCACGTTGAACTTTGCCCGTGGCATATTCAGAAGCTTTTTTAGAATGCACTTCTAATACTTGTTCATATTCAATATCATCTGCAATCTTCATATATTCTTGATAATATTTTTCATATGATTTTTCTGCATATGGTTCAAGAATTTTATCCACTTCTGGAACTGTAAATCCTCCATATTGTTGTGCGGCTGTTGAAAGAATAATATCTCCCATTACATCAAAAGCAGTATCAAGATAATTTGGTTCATTATACCAAATATTACCCATTTCAAAACCGCCCTTCATAACCTCACCAACTCTAAATAAATCGCAATTAAATGTGTCAAGCCTTGCACTCCTATCATGAATATAAATATATCCATCTTTTGCGGCTTGTTTCTCGTCGTGAGTTAAAAAGAATTTCTTATATAATTCTCCACTTAATTCGTTGTAAATAAGACTTCTTTTTGTTGCTACTAACGCTGAGTCTGTATTAGCGTTGCTTTTATCTCCAATATATCTGATAGACTGACTGCGTTCATATACCTTGTCCATCATATGTACAAAGTCTTTTTTGTAGTTTCTATATTCTTTATACATTTTTGCAACCGTTGGAAAATCTTCTTCCAAAACAGATTCTACAATGTTATGCATATCGTAAATTTCAATATCTGTATCTTCATCGTAACTTTCATCTATTTTTGTTAATACATCGTTCAAAATCTGTGTATAATCATTGTCTGACAACTCATACATGGCACGTCTAGCAGCTTTGTTACAAGCATCAATGATCTTTTGCTCATTATAAGGCTCTATAGTACCATCCTTTTTTATTACATTGTACAAATTTTATCTCCTTTCTCGATTTCATAAGAAATCAACCTTTCTTTTCAATTGTTAATGTTGCATTATATTTTTCAACACGGGTTTCATCATGAAAAAAGAATCCAATACCATCGTCTAATCTTACTACATTTGAATAGTCGTTATCGTCCAATAATCTTATTTTTGAATCGTAATTAATAAACATAGTATTAATTTTCATATATGTATACGTATCATATTTGTTATGATACAATTTAAAGACATCTCCGACATTTAAATTTTTAAATACATCGTATTCTTCTTGTGTCTTCTTACATTTAATTGTCATATGTGTTTCCTCCTTATCTAATACATTTCTTGTCCATTAGGACATCTTCTTAAATTTAATCTCCAAGAACGTATAGGATCATCACCATCATCCCATACATCTTGGAAGCTACTAATTGTAAATTCATTATCACCATGCGTAGCATATATAAATCCGTTAGGTAGTCTAAGTAACTGCTGCGCTAACTCGTGACTCATCATCTATAGTTTTATTCTCTCCTTTCATCAAAAATTGTTTAATGTCTTGCCAATTTTTTGCACGGAAACCTGTCCAGTTTTTATTCCACTCATACACATCACCATAACAAATATTAACTAATGCATTACTTGTGATTAAATTTTTCATATTATCATCAATCAACACACCTGTTGACATATCAATAGATGATTTATCAAAATGTTCTTTTGAATTTACACCGATAAATTTACAGAATGGCAGATGCTTTTGAATCCATACTTCCTTTGCTTTGAGATTTGGTGAATACCCTAAAGAAACAATTGTAATATTATAGAAATCTTTGAGTTCATTTAACACCTCATATGCCCAATCCATATAAGTTAGTTTGTTAAAGAAACGAGGTGTATTGAAATATGTATTGACTACATCTAGTGTTGTACAATTACACTCTTGAAAGTCCCAAGTCTCAACTTCCCACCATTTAACGGGATGAAAAGCTTTATAATATTTAAAATCCTCATTGTAGAGTTCGCATATACTGGCGATAGTGTTTACGATCGTTGAATCAAAATCAACAAAGAGATCCTTTTTCATCTATCTCCTTTCTTGAACCAATCCACATGTATATTCCTCTCCTAATGCTTTAGGCATATCAAATTGTCCACCACATTTAATACATTCACAATAATATACACGAGAATTAGGATCACATTTAATAATTTTATACTTTTTATGTCTACACAGTGTCTTAAACACTTCACATCTCCTCTAATCTTTATATTTTTCTAATTGAACAATTCTCTGAACTTCTTCAATTGCGTCTGATAATTTGCCAGAGTTGTTCACAATGTAAGAATAGTTCACTCCTGGATAAAACTTCATAAATTCCTGTTCTTCCTTCTTAAAATTAGCAAACCAGTCATCATAATTATCACGCCTCTTAGCTCTCTTCATCAGCGTATCACTATCGCATCGAATCCAAATATCTATCAATCGCAGATTAGGAATATTCTTTGTCTTTTCTAACAATTCAGCAAATCCACTTGGATTAATTACATAAAAATCATTGTCCATCAACTGTTGCTTTGTCGCAAAGCTACAATATCCAACTCGTTCAGTGCAGGCTATCATATCATTTCTATATTTAGAGACTTCAGAAGCGGAGATAAAGGTATGTCCACAATTATCTCCTACTTCATTGTTTCTTCTTGAACGAGTTGTATATGACTGTAAGATGTTCATATTTAGATTCTTTGCTACGGCATCGACAATGGTTGTCTTTCCTGAAGCGGTTCTACCAATTATACAATAAACTTTATGAGTCATATTTCTCTCCTTCCTACCAATCTGTTGCAATATCAACCTGTGTTGGATTTTCAGTTGCAAAACTACCTGTATCAAGTACAATACCTGCACCAAGTGATGTCTCAACTGTTGATCCACGAGGATGAACATCTAAATTAGCTGCAACAATAACATAGTCGCCATACATCTTTACACCATCATCACGTACCCAATACTCACCTTGAATACCTGCTGCTTGTGCATTCGATACTACCTGATCCATATTCAAATTGTAATATGTTTCCTTCTGTTCACCGTGATAATTCACTCCACCAGATGCGGTTAATCCTGATGTGCTATAATACTGTTGAGATTGCGTTGTCGGAGAAGGTGAACTGACATACTCTTCCTGTACTTCTTCAATCTCAATTTGGTCGGGAATAACCATTACCACACCATTCTCTTTCATAAGTTCTCTATCGTTATGTAGGTCAATTGGTGCAGTCAAAGTAGAATCTGTCTCAGTTGCATCTGATTCAGTAGCATCGCTTACTGTTGCAGCCGAATTGAATTCTGGTTTGTATAAACTTAATTCGTGTTCATATTCTCCACACTTCTGACGCAGTTCAATAATTTCTTTGTTCTGTTGTACAAAGCAAATAAAAATAACAGCCATAATGATGAGACAACACATCTCATAAGCATAAGTTAATAAATTTACGTGTTTCGTTGAAATAATAACCAACTCCTTTGTATATTAAATATTGATGAAAACCATCTGTAGATATATTCTCTGAAAAAATGAAAAAAATAATTGAAATTAACAAGACAACATTGTGATAAGTTCTTCTTCTGTGATTACAGGAACTCCTAATTCATGTGCTTTCTTAGACTTTGACGAACCAGCATCCTCATTACAGACAAGAAACGATGTATTCTTCGATACACTGCCTGTAACTTTACCACCACAATCTTCGATTGCTTTCTTTGCTTTATCACGATTCTCGAATTTATGTAGAGAACCTGTAATAACAAATGTTTTGCCATTCAATGATGTATTAGATAGTATTGTCTTTTCTTTTGTCGTGAATGTAAATTCCTTAGATAACTCCCAAATATCAGAACAATGCTTATTAAAATAGTTATTCAATGAACCAATTAGTGCATTGCCGACACCAGGCAAGTATTTGAAATGTTCTGCGCCACCTACTGCCATTTGTTTCATCCAAATGCCAAATTCATAATCAGCCGATTCTGCAATCATTCTGCTTGCTGACTTACCTAACAATGGGATTGATAATGAATTTAAAAAATGTTCGAGATCAACTGATCGAGATTTTTCAATAGATAAAAGAAGTTTTTCAACTGACTTTTTGCCAAAACCATCTAAAGATTTCATTTCTTTTTCATGATCTGATAGATGGTAAATATCCTGAATTGAATTTAGCCAGCCAAGATTGATGAATTTTTCTATTGTAGATTCTGAAAGACCATCAATGTTAAGTGCGTTCTTACTAGACGCATGTATAAGCTTACCAAGAAGCTTGCCTTTACAATTATCATTAGTACAATAAAGAATCGATGATTCATTGTCTCTAATAATTTTTGTAGAAGCTCCGCATATTGGACAAACAGATGGTATATCAAAAAATTGTTTATTAGAACTATTCTGATTATCATAGTTTAATTGTTCTGCCCATCTTATTGCTGGTATAATTAAATTTGCCTTATAAACACCAATCTTTTGCCCAACCCAAGAACTATCCATAATTTCTTCCATTACACTAATATTATGCAATGATGCACGACTGACTTCGCTTCCTTCAATATCTACAGAATCGAAAATTGCTACTGGCGTTAAAATACCAGTTTTGCCACAACTCCATTCAATATCTCTCAATGTTGTTTCTACAGAATCATTAAATATTTTGTAAGCGATCCCATTTCTGAAATGGTGACTTGTATTACCAAGTGATTTTCCGTAAGCCACATCATTAAACTTAAATACAACACCATCTTGAGGAAGATTTTCTTTTTCTGCAATATTAATAAAATTATCAATATGTATATGTAACTGATTAAATTCATTTATTGTAATATTGTAGCACGGAACTACATCAAATCCTAAATTCTGAGCATTTAATAATCTTTTGTAGAATGAATTATCACTATCTCCCTCAATTACTTCCCACGCATACCAAGATAATTTCCTATCTTTTACAACCGATGTATCAAGACTTGATAATGTGCCTGCTGCTAAATTACGGCTATTCTTATATTCTTCGTTTTTGTTAATCTCTGTAAAATCATCTAATTTAATTAATGCTTCACCATCAATTATATAAGTTCCTTCCTTATTAATATGTAATGGAACATTAGTAAACTGTTTAACATGTTCGGTCACATCAGATCCAACCGTACCATTCCCTCTGGATTCTGCTGAAATTAAATCACCATCTTTATAGGTCAGACGTACTGTTAATCCATCAAGTTTTACAGAAGCCACAAGATTATGATTATTTGCAAACTTAATGATTTCTTCTACACTATGGCACTTTTCAAGTGATAACATTGGTGTTTTATGAGTGACTTCTTTTATATTGTCTAATACTGTTGCGCCAACATTCTGTGTTGGACTATTAGATAATACAATGCCAATTTCATTTTCCCATTGTCTAAGTTCCTCTAATTTATTATCAAATTCTGCATCTGACATAATCGGACTATCACTGTTGTAATAAGCTTCAGATGCAGCATTAAGTTCTCTGACTCGTTTTGCTATATCAATTTTCTCCATTAGCATCCTCCTCTCCACAAAATTCTCTTAAATATGTAAGCATTTGTTCTTCTTCTGGAAAGAACAAATCCAATTTCTTTTCATACTGTACCCATGATAAAAAATTCATCATTAGCTGTCCAAAACGCCAATCTAAAAAATATGTCTTCCAAATTCTATTTAATTCTTTTGTAAATTCATCAATTCTTTCTGGATTTCTAATATTAATCACCTTCTTTATTTATTCCTAATTTAACAATATCAATTGCTCTTTCATATGCGTCTTTTAATCCCTCTGCATAATCTATGCTACAACTATTTACGATTCCATAACATTTTTTCAAATCGTTAATGACTTCATTTACATTAAATGCAGTTGGCTGAATATCAATTAATTTACATAAATTAGCAAGTGATATATAAGCATTACCATCGTGTAATACAATGAAATCTTCAATATTACAAATGTTATCCGCATTAATTAGTCTCATTCCACGTCCTCCTTTCATGCATTGAAATGAACATTTAATTGGAATGTTGACTATAAAACCATTCATTATACAAATCATATCTATTTTGGATATTAAACCAATCAATTTCTTTATTGTTGTCATTTAACCATTTCCTAAATTGTGCAATCTTTCCACAACAACCAAACTCAGGGCAACCTGCACGATAAATACAATGAGGAACTAACACATCTGATTCATAAGGATGCGTCTTATGCAATTCAATTTTGAAGTCTTCTGCCAATTCAACCGCTTCTGGTGTAGCATTACCACACAATCTTTTTCTCCAACTATCAATAAGGTTTTGCATATTAGCATAACCATCAAAATTAACCAGTGCATCTTGTGGTTTCTTTCCTCGTGGAATATCATCGACCAATCTATCATCTCTTTGAGAACTAATAAATTTTTCAAATTTATGTCTTGACCATTCTGTACTCAACCAATAATAAATACTTTTCCATGACCAATCAAATTCAAGTAACCTAATTGGCGAATGTTCAGATATAAGCAACTTCTTTTTAAAAGTATCTGTTGCTTCGTTCTCTGTAAAACCTTTATTATCCGTGGTTCTACAATGATTTTTTACTCTCTTCCAATCATCGCTGAACCAATTAAAAACTGTTTTCATTCTAATTCTCCTATTTTTCTTTTAATCTCTTCACAAGAAATAATGGTTTCTTGACCTATCTCTCATCAACCAGTTCTTCTAACACTCCACCTGCTTCTGCTCTATTAATTCCTACAACAAGCTTACACTCATTTCTCTGGACAATTTTACTAAAACGTGATATATTAATTATAAAAATAAGAAAGGAGCATAGCTTATGTCTGAATATTTTAGTATAAATGAATTATTTATCAATTTAATATTTCCACTGATAACAGCAATTGTTCCGCTTATTTTAACATATTTTTTATTTGAGCCGCTTGTGGGCTTAATAAAAAAAACTTGACAAACCTTGACATTTAATGTACTATAACCATTTGCATCTTTTGGAGAAGAATTTTTCTTCTCCTTTTTTGATTAGGCTATTCATTTCTTATTATTCTCCATTACTTCAATTTCCTTTATGTATGCTTTTATTTTCTGCTTTTCTGTATTATTTGGATAACCAGACATTGAAAGTGCCATATTTATCCATGCTAATGTTTTTTCATCAATATCATCATACTTTTCCATTTCTTCTACTAGGCAAGAATCTTTGTTGCTTATATATTTGTCTGACATATACACCTCATTTTCACATTCAATATATAGTAGTGTATTGTTCGTAATACTACTATATATTGTTTCAAGAACGGCATGAAATCCGTCTTTCATTGGCTTTTTGAGTCTCTGAAACGCCCTATTTATGGGCATTCCAGAAATCCTCTATTGTATTATTCTCTATAGCTTGGCTAGTAAACTCTTAATTGGCTCTCTATTCATATTTTCTTTAGCCCATGATATGTAACTTGGATCTGACTGAGCAACATCAACAAGCTTCTCGCCACTGTGTTTTCCAAAGTTCAGAACATAATCCTTTAACTTAACGGTTTCTTTCTTTGGTGCTTCAAATCCGTCAAATAGAACTTCAATATCTTTACGACTTGCAAGGTAGTCTGCTAAGTGTAAAATCGTCTGATATTTGTTTTTAGGCAATGGCAATACCGTTGAACTTCTTTTATCAGTATTCCATGCACCCATATGGCTCTCAATTGTAGTTGCAATCATTTCGATTTCTTCGTCAGGAAGTTCATTGCCTTTTAACTCACGAATAACATTAGCTGCTAAAAGAGGATGGTCAAACTTTGTATATTTATTTTTTGTGAAGTCATCATCATTTCCGCTTTTTCGTGAATCATGCATCATCCCTGCAACTCTCATTAAATCTTTCTCTCTTTGAGTAAAATTCTTACCAAAGCAATCAACCGCAAAAATATGGTTTAAGAATCTTACCAAAGCACATGTATGTCTTGCCAATCCTAAATCACCAAGAGCATATTGAGGATGGTATTTTCCCGTACTTGACGCACCCACATTCCAAAAATAATCTGGGATTGTTTCAATACATCTTTCTGCAAATTTTCTAATATCTTCTGATTCAATTGTGTTTAAAATCGAATCAAAAATGCTTGACTTACTATTCATATATTCTCCTATTCTGCTTTCATAAATGTTTGTAACATCGTTTTTCTATCGAAATTTTCTTTCTTTTTAAGTGCATTATTAACTGTTCTAATTTCTCCAAGGTGATAGCATTTTTCTTTCGCTCTACTTTCTCCTACATATAACAAATTGGAATTCAGCATGAAGGTGTGGGCTTTAGGTGTAATCAAGACTACAACCTTAAACTGACCACCCTGAGACTTGTGTGTGCTGATTGCATATGCCAAACGAATATTTTTCATAGAACTTTTTGGTATGTAAATCAATGTTCCATCATAATCTACTACCATTGCATCTTTCATAATCTTTACAACTCTTCCAGACTCACCATTTGCAATGAATGTTGTATTCTTATCGTCAATATATTCTTCGTTATAAATAATTGCTTTGTAATCATTTGCATAATTCATTACAATATCATTTAGTCTAAATTCTGTGTCTCCAAATGTTATCTTTGCTTTTGGATTAGAATTAACTGCATTCTGTATCTTTTTATTTAATGCTACTGTTCCATAATCACCCACGTTATAGCAGGAAAGAACTGCGATATCATCTACTGTATATCCTTTAGATAATAACGTTTGATACAATTTCACTGTATATCCAACAAGCTTGTCCTGAAGAATCGGCATAAATATATATGACTGATCCTCTCCAAATATTTGCATACCAGTTTTTGTTTTATCTAAATACTCTGTTCCCGTTCTTGTATCTGTAGCAACTGTTGAAAGACCACCTTTACCATATCTGAATACTTTATCAAGCGTAATTGTAGGTATGTTTTCACATTTCAATAAGTCATATAACACATTACCAGCTCCAACTGAAGGAATCTGTGCATCATCACCAATTAAAAGTAATTTAGTCTTTTCAAAATCAATAGCTTCTAGCAATCTTCTAAATAAGAAAATATCAACCATAGAAAATTCATCTACGATTACTACATCATATGGTAATTTGTTTTCTTCATTAAATCCCCAATCGGCAGGTGGCATATACATAAGACCTCTATGGATTGTCATGGCATTTTCATTTGTAAATCCTGATAATACCTTTGCAGCTCTACCAGTAGGTGCTAAAAGTAAGTGTCTTTTGTTATATGCATTAAGCATATTTACAAATGCTTGTGTACTCGATGATTTACCACTACCACCATAACCAACTAAAAGAACTATGTTGTTTTCACACATATATTGAGAAGTTTTACACTGATTGTCTGTTAATTTGAATCCGTCAAGTTCTTGAAATTTAGAGCAATCACAATCCCATTTAGTATGTATTTGTAATCCTTCTTTAATCCTATCTGATATATATTTCTCTGTTTCATATGTTTCTTTTTTACATACACTTAATAATTCTCTATCAAATATAACATCATTCTCACCTTTTAATATGAGTGGCAAATTATTTTTTGCTTCTGGAACTAAAACATCAAACTGTTTCTTCAAATCACCAACATGCATATATGTATTGCCATTGTTCTCATTTTCATCAAGTAAATAGTCTACACATGCTTTTGCTCTTTGGTATGATGTAATCAAATCAAATCCAAAAAACAATACTGGTTTCTTTCCATTTTTTTGACATTCCTTGCCATCTTTATCAAGGGTAAGTAATAATGAATCGGCGGTCTTAAAACCAATTCCACCAAGTCTACATAAACATTGATAAGGTTCTTCTCTGATAACTTCCTTGATTTTATCTACTGATGTATATTTGTCATACAACTTTTTTACTGTTGAAAGATTGAATAAACCTCTGAACTCTTCAACAATCTCAGCTAACTTGAAATTTTCTATAACTTTATTTTTAATGACATTGAATGTATAATCCTTGATTCCTTTAGTCTTATTCAAATCAATATCATCTAATCTGTTATTCATAATCCTATCTACAATATCAGGGTACGCTTCAAGTAATACATCCGTTTGATTTGGTGTTAATATTTCATATAAGAAATTTCTTGTTGCTGCTAATGTAGTAGGTTTCTCTCTTTTAATATTGATTACATCGTATCCGACTCCATGAGAATCGGATACCTCCTTTGCTTTTACAATGTAGTCAACTCCAAGATTAAGTTCTGAAATATTACCTTTAATAGTTGCTGTGCCATATTTGCCAATCTGTACATCAGGATATTCAAATGAATTGACAGAAACGCCATATATTTTGAAGTCAGTAGAATTATATACAGGTCTTTCTGGTACACATTTAAACTCAATTATTTTATCCAACTTTATATCTCCTTCTAATATACGTCCCACTTCTTTACTATTCTCTCTTTTTCATCTGTTTTAATCCAATCGCCACCAACCTTCTTCATTTTATTTCTTTCACCAAATTCTTTTACATTGATGACATTACCTGCTATAAATGGGGATTCAATAAATGATTTTCCAGAAGTGATTTTTGTTTTAAGATACTCACCATCTCTCATGTTATAAAGCATAAGGTATGGTTTTGTTTTATCCTTATAGAACTTACACTCAAGAACATAATACATATCTTTTGGTGCTTTCGGATTTTTGTACATTATATTTCCAAGATACTCTTGCTCATATACAATCTGTTCTTTTATTGATAAAGCTTTATTCTCCAAACCACCTATTATTAGTTTTACAAGTTTGACCTTATCAACATTACTATACTGTTTAGGTGTCTCTTTCTCTGCACATTTTCTTACATCTTCTTCTCTAATGTTCAGTGATGCAATTTTATCTTTTTTCAATGTCTTGCATTTTCTTAACAAATTGTACATATCAATAATTGATAGTAAATATTTATTCTTGCCAAACTCAGAAAAGAAATTTAGTGTTGTAAGAATATGTAATTGTCTATCATCCACAGATGTTTTTGATATAATATCAGAAAGTAAATCAACAAAATTATCATAATGATTTTTAGACAATTCATATAATTCGTCTGCGATCTGATCATTACAATATTTTATAGAAGAGATTCCTTGATAAATGGCATTTTCGTCTTTATCCATAAAATACTGTGCTTTGGATTTGCCAAATTTTATTCCTTTGATTTCTATTCCCTGTGATTTGATATATTCTTTGATATTTGACATTTTTTCATTATTGTCTACATAAACATTCAATGCTGATGTTAATAGCTCAATCTTATGGTAATACCTTAACCATCCAATAAATAGACCTATCATACTATATGGAACGGAATGATTTCGTGAAAATAAATAATTAGATGCATCTTCGATTACTATCAAGAATGATTTTATAGTTTCTTTTGCCTCAGCTTCTGTCATTCCATACTTCTCTTGTGCAATTGCAATAAATCCTGGAATATATCTATCATCTTTATTACCGTGAATATCTACCATATATCCACCATTTTCAATTATAGGTATATCTGCTTCAGTACCTGTTTTTTTAGCAAAATGTCTACGGACAATATCTGCTTGTCCCATAGTAAATCCACAGAAGTCATGTAAGAAATCAATAATCTGTTCCTGATATACTAAATAACCAAGCGTAGGTTTCAAGAACTCATTAAGTGCTTCATTGCCATTGTCCTTGTAAATACCATTAAATAACTGCTCTCTATAAGATTCACCTGCTGGTCTAATAGCACCACTAACCATAGCCATTACATCAAGATATGAGATATTATCATTCTGTGCTTTAATATTCTCCAAAGTTTCCTTACTAAGTGTTCTTTTTAATGAATCACTTGCAAAACCACTTTCAAACTGGAATATCAATGTAGTATCTTTTGCTATTGAGTTAATAACATTTTCATCTGAGAAATTAACCTTATCAGGTGTTAAATAATCTATACCTGCCAGTTTACAAGCACCATCAATTAATCCAACAGCATTTAATCCTAACAAATCTAACTTTACATAATTTAAAGAATCAATTTCGTGCATGTCTATTTGGCTTACAGGACGTGGATCTGATGTAATAGATAATGTTCCAAAATCATATCTTATATCTGTAGGACTACAAACAATTCCTGCTGCATGTCTGCCAAGTGATGTAATCGTGCCAATTACCATATCAACATATTTAAACATTTCTGGATATTGTTCTCTGATTTCTTCTGGCATATAATCTTTGCCTTTATCATCAGTTTCTACCATATTTGATAATTCCTGAGTTTGATCAGGAGTCATCCCATATGCTCTACCGACATCTTTTATCGCTGCTTTTAACTGAATTGTATTAAAAGTAATAATGTTGCAACAATACAAACCTTCCTTATTAAATAGATACTCACGCACTTTATATCTATCTTCTGCGTAAATATCAGTATCTACATCAGCCAATGACATTCTTTCAGGATTCATAAATCGTGAGAAGTTAAGCTTATATTTAACTGAATCAACATCAGTACATTTAATCAAATATGCAATCTCACTACCAGATACAGAACCTCTTGAACATCCATAGTGCATATTATTTTTCAGCAACCAATTCTTGTAATCTGAATCGAGTAACATAAAATCAATAGCATCATTATGTTTATATGTCTCTAACTCCTCCTGTATTCTTGGAATATACTCTGTTTTATAATTTGGTAGTTTGCTTATTCCACGTTCTTTTACGCCTTGAACTATTCGTGCCTTAAATTCTTTCTCAGCATCAGAATATAATCTTGGATATTTATTACTATAGTCTAATTCATATAATTCAATATTATCTGCGAATCTATTTGTTTCTTCGATTGCATCAAGATAAATTGATTTTGGTAATGCATTCTGTAATTCAAAGGCAGTAACCATATCATCATAAGATTTCCATGATAAATCACACGCATCCTCATCATGGAAATTAACATTTTTTGATTTCTGCATTACTGCTCTACCCATCATATGATCCTTATCAATAGCATGTACATCGCTTGTAGCAATAAGCTTCATTCCATATTTCTGAGCAATTCTATACAAATACTGATTGTAATAAATCTGAACGTCAAAATTGTGTGGCTGTATTTCCAACCAACATCTATGCTTATTTTTAATAAGGAATTTCAGAAATCTTTCCTGTACTTCTTTCGTTCCTTTACATAACATGCCTGCAACACAAGCTGTTAATACTAAAATATTATCTGATGTATTCTCAAGTTCCTCTAAGGTAATTCGTGGATTATAATAAAAATGACCATCATTACGATTAAATGAATCAGAAGAAAGTTTGTTAAGTTCTAATACCCCGTCATAATTCTTTGCGTATAAGCAACAATGATAATTGTCTCTTTGCAGATTATCCATATCAATTTTTTCTGTTACATAGAATTCTTCTGCATTAATATATTTCAACCCAGCCTTTTCACATGCCTGTCTTTTTGCAACATTATGAAGGACTGCGCCATGCTCTGTAAAAGCAATGGCTTTCATTCCTTCTGATTTTGCTTTGTCAATATAAGCTTGAAAAGGGGTGATTGAGTCAACTTCAAGACCGCTATATGGGTTAGAATCCATACTATGTAAATGTAATACTGTTAAATTGCTCAACTTCTCACCTACCTATATCTATAAACTATTCACAAATGCCAATAAATCATCTTCGTCTGCATCAGAATCAGATTCAGTTTCTTCTTTGAACAATTCCTTCTCTTTCAGATACTGGTCATATGGTTTATGCAACGACCTAGAATATCCTGAGAGGGTTGCCAATCTAAATTCATCGGCATCTGTCACTTCTTGCCAAAAGATATTTTCATCTTCACTATTCTTATATTCTCTCTCTTTAGAGTTAATTTCTTCGACTGTATTGATAATGTCTTCTTTTAAATCGTTAATCTTTTCTTCTGTTAGAGGTACTTGTACATAACAATCATGAATTTCAAATTTTTCTCTAACCTCATCTGGTAAGCAATCAATATTGTTGTTTAACACCATTTCATCAACATATTTATCAATATCATCTTCATATCCGAAATTTTTCAGCCACATCTTTGCCGTATTGATAAGACTTTCGCCTATAGAATTTCTTTCTATATATCTATCTTTTTTCTTACCATTTTTCTGTTCAATGGTAACTGTGACATATTTTAAGAAATTCCATTCGCATACAATATCTTCCAATGGAATATTTAATGCTTGTCTAATACCTTCAGCATAAATAACTAACTGACCACACTCTGCATCAATTTTTGCACCCTGATAACGTGTAGATGTCTTCCAATCTACAATATGTACACGCTTTTTCTCATTGCCATTTTCATCTTTGTATGACTCGACATAAAGCATGTCAATATATCCTTGCATATAAATATCATCAGAAATTTTAATCGTAATAAAATGCTCAACTTTATGTGGAAAAGTAATCAGATTATGATTTTTAAAGAAATGTCTAATGCAATTTTCATATTTATTTGCTATTGCATCATTTTTATCAGAATCACTGCGATTGTATTTGAGTTCTGCGCAATTCATTGTAAATAAGCTATCTTCATATAAATCTGGCATATCCTCATATTTAATTTTGCCAGTATATAACTGCTCAATAATATCATGTACATTACCACCAGATACACAATAAATACTATTTGTTCTATCTTCTTTCTTGTGTAGGATATATTTCAAAAAATATTCCCATCTATCTTGTTTGTAACAATGATACCTTGACCATGACCATAATGTATTAACACCAAACTTGTTACAAATTTCTGTTAATTCTTTATTTGTCTTTCTTGCCAATCTCTTAACTTTCTCCTTTCTGACTCATCATATAAAACACGATGCTTGAGAAGGAAGTTGTATACTTTATTTGGCATATCAGCAGGACTATCTTTACTACCTTTCTTAATCAAATCCCAACGATCATATATGTAACTTACTTTTCTAATAGGGTAAAATTTATCACATTCCCGTCTAATATGGTTTATATCAATTCCTTCATCTAAAGCCACTACAATTTCTACATTTAAACTAATTAGTATCCTAACTTGTTCTTCTGTAAGCTCACAATTTCCTATTGCAACAGCCGTACCATCTTTTCGTGAATACCTTTTAAGCACCGATTTCTGTGCTTCTAAGATGACTGCATAACCAGCCTCTTGAATTGTTTGATAATTCTCATTTAACCCATATACATTTATTCCTTTTGGATATGTTTTGGATAACTTAAAAAACTTCGGGATATCAAACATCTCATAGTTTGGTACAGTAGTTCTCCCACTGATACCTATATATTCATTGTCATCTCCATCCCATTTTCGTTCAGGAATAACAATTCGTTTTCTATCATATGAATATCCAATGTTAAATCTTTTACATGCAAAAGGCATAACGCCTTCACGAACCCAATCAATATATGGTAAATCAGTATATTCTTTCATACATGAATCATCATACACTGGAACATCTTTATCAATTGTGTATCTTTGGCGTTTCACCTTTTTGAAGATTGCTAATGGATCTTTCTTATTATCTTTGTTGTCACTCTTACTATATGAATATTTCAAACCTAAAATATTGTGGAGATATTTATTAGCTTTCCCAAAAGATATACCCTTTATTGTCATAACCAATGTAAAAATATCTCCACGCTTATTTTCTTCCGAACTTCTAATCGCCACTGATAATGTATCTTTCTTTACACATATAGCAGTTTTATTATTGCCTTGTGGCAAGGCGGCTCTCCATTCAGTAGGATATTCGTGTAGTCCATGACATTCCAACGATAATAAAATCTGTTCTATACAATTATTCTCTATAATGTATTCTTTTAGTTCATCTGCATTAATACACGCTCACCGCCTCCATCACAAATTTAAAAATCAACTGGGACAGAAGTAAAACCAACTTCTTTTAGTATGTTTCTACTCATATCATGCTCACATACAATCTGTATACTACTTGCAGCACCCTCACGGTTTTTACAAATGAATATAAGCTGATAATGTTTGTCTTTGTCCAGTTTGACAGGTATTTTTGATTTATTGTTTTTCCCATCAAATCTATATACCTTTAAAGCATTTTTCTCACCTGTATACTCATCTTCAAATACATCTCTCAGCATTAAACATGTACTTGCAGGATCAACAATACTTTTTGCCATACCAATATTATCTTGACTATAAAATCTCTGACGTGCTGAAGACTTTGCCAACTGGAATGTAATAGTTACATGAACTTCCAATCCACCTTCTTCTTTACACTTAATTGTGTCATAAATATCAACCATATTCTGTTGCATATCTAACCACATCTTATCGGAACGACTGCCTGAATCGGCTTTATATGTATCAAGAATGAAATACTTAACACCAAGATTTGCATATTTCTTTAGAACTTTTATGAATTTCTGAGTCTTATATCTTTTAAATGGAATAAGAGTAAGCATGTTATTCTCAGATTTTTCAACAATCCAATCTGCACATTTCTTTAACAAATCTTTTGTCTCATCTGAATATTTACCATCTCTTACAACAAACTTCTGTAAGTCTTGTTTGTAGATATTATTTGCAACCCATACAAGTAATTCTCTCTGCCACTTACGAATTCCTTCTTCATTTACCGCTATGACAAGCCTTTCCCCATATTTAATCGTGCTTGGAATTAACATTGATCTTGTTAATGTGGTTTTACCCATATTAGATAATCCACCAATCAGTGTTATATTGCCAGGTAACTGACCACCAGTTTCCTTGTTGAGAATATCCATATTATTATAAGGAAGACCAACTGCAATACCTGCATCTAATTCATCAATTAAATCATAAATGCCATCAGCCAATGAATATGACTGTACATCATCATCTGCATTGATGAAAATATGATTTAACATTGCTTCATATTCTTCATATATTTCATCTAAAGACATATCACAGAATTCATTGATACGATTATTTACAGGGAATCCATTTTTTAACATCTCCAAAACTGTTTTCCATTTGTATAGCTCTTTGACATACCCATCCATATTGTTGATGTTTACATACTCTTTGGCTTTATCAATCGTTTCATATCCACCATAATCCTCATATTCCTTTTTGAGTTTTTGATGCTTTTCAAGATATAAACCAACAGTCATATCATCCAATACTGATTTCTTTTCTACTACAATAATGTCATTTGCAATCTGCCAATAGACTCGCCATGTATTTTCACTAAAATCTTCAAGCTGCAATGTATAATCAAAAATTAATTCTGGTTGTTTATATAAAATAGCAACTATATTAGCTTCTGCTATTATCTTGTATTCTCGAATCTGTTTTGCACATTTTAATACTTCTTCCTGATAAGGAGTTAATTTTCTATTCTCTTTTTTCTCAGCCAATTAGTACCTCCTCAAAACAGTTTCTTCATTCTGTCACTTGTCTCTTTAGTCTTTTTTACATATCCAGCATTCTCATTACTTTGATTATTGAAGTCTTTAGATTCAACTCTCTCCTCAGTCTTTTTAACATTCTGTAATCTCAAATACACATCGTTGATTTCAGGTTCAATCATTTTCATAATAAGATTGATTTTATGTTTTTCATCTTTGATTTTCTTTTCATTCTCATGTAAATATGTAACAATTTTTCTCTTACACAACTTAAAAGTACATAAAATTGTGTAATCATCATAATTAGCTTTTGCTTCATGATTATTATTCGCTATATGTTCGCCACGTTTAATACCTTGTAGCTTTAATGCGAGATACTGTGGAAATTTCATATTATCATCGTATTCAAGAATCTCTTTCTTTACATACTCACATAGTTCAATCCACTGCTCGTTATCTTTCTTTTTTACATTTCTCATTTACCAAATCATCCTTTCTTAAAAACTCCAACAGGCAATTAACCTGTCGGAGCATAATTTTAATTAGGCTAACTGTAATTTGGCAAAATCAATTAACTCTGTAAGAGTATCTGGTGACTGCATTTCAAGATTCTTTAATGAAACATCCTTATCCTTCATCTGCTTGTTTACTTTGAGCAAAGCATCTTTATTATCCTTGAGTGACTTTAATACATCTTTAAATTCAGCAGCTAACTCTTCTGCTTTCTCAGCTTTGTCAACCATAGAATCTGTAGAAGTCTTTAAGTCATTCTTGTATGATGTCTCATTTGTCTCAAGATCATGCATTGACTCAAAATAATCCTTCCAAATATCATAAGATGGGTTCTCAATAATCTGTCCAACCTTAGTTACATTTGTTCTATCCTTCTTAACCTTTGCAAAATAACGAACATCCTCACCATTCTCTTCCTTATAGAACTCAAGGATTGTATCATAATCAAATTTAACTGACTTATGCATATCAGGCTTAATGCCAACTAACTTACGGTTATCTCCTGTTCCTTCATACACTTCTGTTGCCTGTGCAACTGACACAACATGCTTACCCTTTGCAGAGAGATCAATCTTAGCCTGCTGAAGCTTCATGTTAATAATTTTAATACGTCCCCACTGTCTCTGAGAAACTACTGTATCATCAACATCTCCACCTTTTCTACGTGCTTTCTTCTCTTCAACCTCTGTTGCTCCAACCTGCATAGTTGCATAAAACTTTGTCTCTGAGTCAATATCAAGTGTCTGAATTTCATCAGAATCAACTGCTTCATCAATATCATCCTCTAAATCATCAAGATCTGATGTATCATCTACTAAGATAAGATTATTGTATGTCTTACCATTCGCCAATGTAATATCCTTCCCCTCGTAGTGTGCAATACCAGTCTCTGAGTCAATACATGCAACTTTAGGGAATGTAAGTGCGAACCATGACTTTCCAGAACCTTCATAACCATATGCTAAAAACTTTCCACCAATCTTTGCTTCTCTTGCTTTTCTAAATGCCAATTGTTTATCCTCCTAGAATTTAATTTTTTATAAAGTGCTCACCCTGTTTATAACAGGGCAAGTATATTTTTTAGTTCATACCTTCAAGCATTGCAAGAAGATCATCATCTTCTGATGAGCTGTCACTTTCTGTTTCAGAATCGCCATCATCACTTGGTTCTACACCAGCATCATTTAATGCCTGTTCGTAGAAATACAGGTCATCCTTATCATACTTACCATCTTCAAATGCTACAGTTGGTTTTCTATCATCACCATCACCAACATATGTAATATCAGGCTTAACAATAATCATTCTTCTCTCACGATTACCATTTCCTACGGCACACTTCTTTTCAGCCTCTTCCTCTGAATAAAGTCCCATTTCGATAAGTTCCTTAATGTCGTCAGGAATGTCATCTTCTGTGATATTTACTACTGAACCACCTTCAACTAAATTTCCTGTAACCGTAATTTCAGTAATCTTACCCTTCTTAGGCTTGAAGAATCTCTGAAGCATCTTTGCTGTAATTTCTGGATTTTCGTTGATAGCAACCTCAAATGTCTTAGGGAATGTAACATTCTTCTTAACCTCAACCTTTTCTCCATCAATCTTAGGCTTGCCAACATAATCAACAACATATGCAGAAAGCTCCATAGTCCCCTTGTCCTCATTTTTCTTTCCAATACTCTTAGAATCTACAAGGATTGTCTGTGAGAATGTAGCCTTGAAATCTGCTTCATCATCAACCTTTGAAAGAACAATAGATGTAATTTCCTTCTTTGTAGATACATTCCCTTCGTACTCGCTATAACCCATTGTTCCCTTTACGTTCACAATCATTCCGTCTTCAAGATGCTCATTGAGATATTCAACTGCGTCATAAGCTGTAAGGAACTTCTTATATACAGTCTTATCCTTAACATCCTTCTCAACACCAACTGTTAAGAAAGAAGAATCTGAAATACTGTCATATAAAGACTCATCAAGACGATCTTCCCATGCAATCTCTACTGACTTACTCTTTCCTGAATCATCCTTTTCATCCTTGCTATACGCACGAATGACATTATCCTTATCAGGGAAGAAACCACTTCGCATCTCTGCATAAACCACATTACCATTGCCACAATCAACACCAACATACATACTATTATCTGTCCAACCAGAGTCATAACTATTGTCAAGATTAAATGTCTTGTCTGTTACTTTTACACGACCAATAAGATTGAATACTGCCTTACCTTTTTTTAATGCTTTTCTTTCCTTTGTCTTTGCCAAATTACTTGTCCTCCTTAAAATTAAATAATTTATGTAAATATTGTTAATAAAACAATCTATATAAACGCCCTTCTCAGGACGGAACATAGAGATTAAATCTATATAAAATCTATATTCAACAGTGATTTTTGAGTATAAAAACCCAAGGGTATGCTGTTCTTCCACCCAT
>ERZ773192.1574-NODE-1574-length-22336-cov-8.262107_pt1 | contig 22336 bp, 7 predicted proteins | sample MGYA00581010_ERZ773192 | MGnify/ENA primary metagenome ERZ773192 (study PRJEB29015, sample SAMEA2737741) | human gut metagenome | biome: human gut; feature: human-associated habitat; material: faeces | place: China | collected 2012 ...
GGGCGGCCGGCCAAAACCGGGGTTTCAGATATCAGTCAGAGGGTTCTGCTTACTCGCCCATGAACACTGCGTTCAGTGCGTCGTAGTTCTCGGTGATCGCCTGCTCAGCGGTCTGCTCGCCGGTCCAGACCGGGCCGAGGACCGTGCGGAGGAGCTCGATGAACTCGGTGGTGTGCGGGATGTAGTACCAGCAGGTAGACTCAGCGCAATCTCTTGCGTAGTCAACGACAGCACCCTTGTACTCGTCATGATCCGGGAAGTTGGGGTTGTCGATCCACTTGTTGGTGAGGGTCTCATCGGTGTAGTACTCTTCGAGGATGGGCATCCAGATGCCGGTGGCGATCAGGCTGTCCCAGCTGTTCTCTTCCTTCATGTACCACTTGATGAAGGTCATGGCCTCTTCCGGATGCTTGGTCTGGGAGAAGACGACCTGCGGGCCGCCGGTGCAGATGGTGACCTCGTTGACCATCTTCGGCAGACGGGCGACACCATAGTTCAGGCCTTCGTCACGGGCGGTGGCAAGGCAGGTGCCGACGTTCCATGCGCCAGCGGTCGCCATGGCGACGGTGCCGGTCAGCAGGGAGCGCTGCATGCCGTTGTCCTCGAGGCCTGCATTGTAAGGCATGCAGTTCTCAACGAGGGTCAGGTCAGCGACCTTCTGGATGGACTCGATGACCTTCGGGTCATTGATGGTGCAGGCGGAGCCGTCCTCGGTGAACCAGCGGCCGCCGTTGGACAGTGCCCAAACCTCAAGCTGCCAGGTCCAGTTGTCAACGACGCAGCCGTACTGCTTGATGTTTTCCTTGTCGAAATCCGGGCTCAGGGCGTTGTTGCCGTTGGCGTCGAGGGTCAGGGTCTTGGCCAGGGTGACGAACTCGTCCCAGGTCATAGCCTCGGTAGCGGACGGATAGTCCAGGCCGGCGGCATCGAACATGTCCTTGTTGTAGTACAGGGACAGGACTTCGTTCGCAGCGGAGTAAGCAACGGGCTTGCCTTCGCTCTTGAAGGTGATGGAATCAAGGGGCATGGAGTCGGCGCCCTCGTACATGGCGGAGATGTCGTACAGCAGGCCGTCGGAAGCGAAGTCCAGAACGCCGGACTCGTTCATGATGCCGCAGTCGGGAAGCTCACCCGCGGTAGCCATGGTGTTCAGCTTCGTGACATACTCTTCGTTGGGGATCGCCATGACCTCAACCTTGATGTTCGGATACTCTTCGTGGAACTTGTCGGCGACGGCCTGCACGCTGGCAGCCTCGTCCGGGGTGCCCCAATAGGAGTAGGTGATGGTGACGACGTCGCCGTCATTGCCGTTGGTGTCATCGGAGGAATCGGAGTTCTCCGTGGCGGGGGTGGTGTCCTGAGAGCCGTCGGTCTGATCGTTGTTGTCGGTGTTGGTTGCGCAGGCGACCATACCAACGATCATCAGGAGGCACAGCAGGAGCGCGATGATCTTCTTCATGGTTCAGGTTCCTTTCTTCATTTCAAGTTTTTTATTATAGCAGCTTCCTGCTGCGTATAATTACGAAATGGTGGTATCGACCCAGACGCGCATCTCGCCGGGCGTGCGGTTGCCCCACAGGCCATAGGGCACGGCGTGCAGCGTGCACGGCTCGGTGCGCAGTGCGCAGTCGGCATAGAGCTCAGCGTCGTCCACACCGGTCGACACGATCCGGCAGCCGTTCACGTCCAGCTCCGGCAGGTTGCCGGGCAGGCCCTCGGCGGGCACCTTCTCTTCAACGGCGGCATCCGGCGCCATGCGCAGGGCCGCAAGGTTTTCGCCGTTGTCCTGCTGCTCGAAGCAGTAGACGAACGGGCCCTTCTGCAGCGCGACGCGGCCGACATCGGCGCGGACCTGCAGGTTCGCGGCACAGCGGTGCACGGGCACCGAGCCGCTGAGCGTGAAGTGATGCTCTCCTGCGCAGTTCACGGCCAGTACGGCATAGCCGTTCTCGACCGCAGGCTGGATGCCCTCGCCGTTCAGGCGGAAGACTGGCTTCTCAAGCCACTTCGGCAGGCGCAGGCGCACAACGATGGGGTGTGTGCCGCTCGAGCGGACGTCCAGCTCCAGCGCGCCGCCATGCATCAGGCCGCTGCGCTGCTCGATGCGGACGTCGGTATCGCGCAGGGTCGTCTCGATGGTCGAGCCGACGAGCAGGTTGACATAAATGCTGCGTTCATCGATCGCATAGATGTACTGGCCGAGGGAGGCAAGCGTGCGCGCGATATTTGCAGGGCAGCAGGCAACCTCGAACCACGGCTGGCGGACGGGCTTGAGATACTCGATAGAGGTATGGTCCTTGCAGTTTGCAGGCCAGACCTCCAGCGGATTGACGTAGAAGTAGCGATCGCCCGCAGCGCTGACGCCGCCGAGCACCGTGTTGCACAGGGCGCGCTCCACCGTCTCGTAGTACGAGGCGTCATGGAACATGGCCGCCATACGCTGGCCGAACATCATCAGACCGATGGACGCGCAGCTTTCGCAGTACATGCGGTCGTTCGGCAGGTCGTAATCCACGGTGAAGCGCTCAAGCAGGCCGGACGAGCCGATGCCGCCCGTGATATACATACGGCGCTTCGTGACATTGTCCCAGAGCGTCTGGCAGGCATTGCGCAGCGCCTCGTCCTGCTGGATATCGGCCAGATCAGCCATTGCGCTGCACTGGTACATGGCGCGGACCGCGTGACCCTCCATTGTCTTCTGCTCCACGGGACGCACATGCGACTGGGAGTAGGAGGGATCGTAGTTGCGCAGTTCGGGGAAAATGACCTTGTGGTTCGGGTCATTCATCTCGCGCAGCAGGTAGTTCGGCGTGCGGCCGCGGCAGTCAATGAAGAAACGAGCCGTCTTCAGGTAGCGCTCCTCGCCCGTCACGCGCCAGAGCTTCACGAGCGCAAGCTCGATCTCCTGATGGCCGGGATAGCCCGGAAGCTGCCCCTCGCCGTCGCCGAAGGTCTTGCAGATAAGGTCTGCAAACTTCGCGGCAATGTCGAGCAGGCGGCGCTTGCCGGTCGCGTTATAGTAGGCAACGGCGGCCTCGATGAGGTGGCCTGCGCTGTAGAGCTCGTGGCCCTCGGTGAGGTTCTTCCAGCGAAGCTCGGGATGGCAGACCGTGAAATAGGTGTTCAGGTAGCCGTCCGGCTGCTGGGCCTGGCCGATGATCTCAATGAGCTCGTCAGCCTCGGGAATATACTCTGTTTCGCCGTTATTTGCGCAATAAGCGACTGCCTCGAGCCATTTATAGGCATCCGTATCGCCGAACACGACACCGCGGTGCTCACCCTGGAGCGTGCCGCCGGCGATGCGGAAATTATCAATGCAGAAGCAGCGGCTCTGGCCCTGCTTGCCGTTGAGGATCTCCCACTGCACGGGGATCATTTTCTTTGCGACCATGCCCGCGTAATGGCTGAACAGCGGATCCGTTACTCTAATTTTTTTCAAATCGGGGATCGTGATCTTGCTTGCCATAATGTGGAACCTCCATTGGTGGTTAAACGTTTAAGAAGAAATCAGAAAAGAAAACGCGGAATCCCGTCGTCGGTCGCCGCGTGCCGAAGCCGCAATTGGCGTCCGGTGATTTAAACGTTTAACTTTTTCTGACCTGATTATATCATAATTTTCGGATTTGTAAAGGCAGAATTACAGAATCGTGAGTTTATACAACTTTCCCGACTATTTTTTGTGCAGAATCCACAACGATCAAGCTGCGCATCTGCCGGTCTGCAGCCGTTCCGGCCTGCATGTAAGCCCCAAAATGTGCAGCACGCGGGATTTCCCTGTAATTTGCGTCAAATTTAGCATTTTCCCCGAAATAAAACGTTTAGCTCTTGCTGTTTTTCGTACGGTATGATATGATTATATCAACGCTTCGCATTGTAAATTACCAGAGAAGGTGAACCATTTCATGGCAACCATTCGCGAGATCTCGGACCGAGCCGGTGTATCCATCGCAACGGTCTCCAAGGTCCTGAACAACAAATCCGGCGTCAAGCAGGAGACGGCCGACCGAATTCTGCAGATCGCGGACCAGCTCAATTATCGTCCGAATCTCAACGCCCGCTCGCTGAAGCTCGGCGACGCGCGCACCATCGGCATCATCACGGAGGACCTGACCGTCTTCAACACGCCGGAGATCGTCGACGGCGTCGCCTCCGTATGCGAGACGCTGAACTATCATTATATTCTGAGCAATCTGCGTTTCAACAAGCGCTACCACGACAATCCCTGGGACTATCCCGAGAGCAACGTGCTCGTTCGCTCCGCCGTGAACGATCTGCTGTCCAAGCAGGTCGCGGGCATCATCTATATCGGCTGTCACAGCCACCTTGTCGCATCGCTGAAGGCGCATGCCCATATCCCGTTCGTGTGCGTCTACTGCACCTGCGAGGATCAGGACGTGCCCTGCGTCGGCTATGATGACCGTCTTGCCGCCTATGAGGCCACGGGCACTCTGCTGGAGCACACGTCGGAGCACATCGGCATGATCACCGGTCCCATCCACTCCGTGCACACCCTGCGCCGCGCCAACGGCTTCCTGCAGGCCCTGCACGACCACGGCGTGGCCTATGACTCTTCCCTCGTCCGCGCAAGTGACTGGGACCGTGACTCCGGCTACCGTCTCGGCGGCGAGCTCATCCGCGCGGGCGCAAAGGCCATTTTCGCCCAGAATGACCTTGTCGGCACCGGCGTGATCGACTGGTGCAACCAGAACGGCATCGAGGTCGGCAGGGACATCTTCCTCATCGGCTACGATAACCGTGAGATCAGCTCCGTCTGCCGCCCGTCGCTCTCCACCGTCGCCCTGCCGCTGTTCCAGATGGGCCAGAGCGCGGGCCACACCCTGCTGGACATGCTCTCCGGCAAGCATCCGGCGCAGAAGGACATCATGCTGGAATGTACGATCATCAAACGAGAATCCACAGGAGGTTAATTCATGAAAGCTCGCATCCGACTGCAGAAGGACTGCATCATCTCCCCCATCGATCCCCGCGTGTTCGGCTCGTTCATCGAGCATCTCGGCCGCGCCGTCTATACCGGCATCTATGAGCCGGGTCACCCGACTGCCGACGCCTTCGGCTTCCGCGGCGACGTGGAAGAGCTCATCCGTCCGCTGCATGTCACGCAGATCCGCTATCCGGGCGGCAACTTCCTGTCCGGCTACGACTGGCGCGACGGCATCGGTCCGAAGGACAAGCGTCCCGTCCGCCCTGACATGGCTTGGAGCGCCATTGAGCCGAATCAGGTCGGCACGGATGAATTCCTGCAGTGGTGCGAGCGCATCGGCGCGCAGCCGATGATGGCCGTGAACCTCGGCACCGGCACGCCGAAGGACGCCGTGGAGCTGCTGGAATACTGCAACGGCGACATGCACACCTACTGGGCGGACAAGCGCCGCGAAAACGGCCGCGAAGCCCCCTACAACGTCAAGCTCTGGTGCCTCGGCAACGAGATGGACGGCCCTTGGCAGATCTGCTCGAAGACGGCCACGGAATACGGCCGCATCGCCTGCGAGACGGCCAAGCTCATGAAGATGTTCGACCCGACCATTGAGACCGTCGCCTGCGGCAGCTCCTACCGCACGATGCCGACGTTCGGCACCTGGGAAGAGGAGGTCCTCCGCCAGAGCTATCCCTACGTCGACTATCTGTCGCTCCATCAGTATTATACGAACCATGAGGGCGACGTCATGAATTTCCTTGCACGCAGCGAGGAGATGGGCGAGTTCATTCAGGAGGTCGCCGCCATCTGCGAAAAGATCCGCCTTGAGGTCGGCAGCGAGAAGCATATCGGCCTGTCGTTCGACGAGTGGAACGTCTGGTATCACTATGCCAAGAACGGCAAGGTGCCGGAGAAGTGGACGGTCGCCCGCCCCATTGAAGAGGAGAACTACGACTTTGCAGACGCTCTGCTCGTCGGCAGCATGCTCAACACCCTGCTCAACCACGCCGACGTCGTGAAGGTTGCCTGCCTGGCCCAGCTCGTCAACGCGCTGGCCCCCATTATGACCGAGCCGGGCGGCCGCGCCTGGGCGCAGACGACGTACTGGCCGTTCCTCTATGGCTCGCAGTTCGGCCGCGGCACGGCCCTGCAGCAGGAGGTCGAGGTCCCGACCTATGCCTGCGGCGTCAGCCCGAAGGCCCCGTACCTTTCCAGCTCCGCCGTGCTCTCCGAGGATGGCGCGCATGTGACGGTCTTTGCCGTGAACAAAAGCCTCGACGAGGCCATGACGCTGGAGCTTGACGGCCTGAACGCCGTGCTGGAGCAGCACGTCACGCTGACCGCCCCCGCGCTGGACAGCGAGAACACGGCAGACGCCCAGCCCGCCCTGCCGCGGGAGCTGCCTGTCGGCGCAGACGCGCCGGAGCTGCCCGCCGCCTCGTGGAATATGCTCCGCTTCCGCCTTGCCTGATCCTGAAGATATCCCCTACCGGCGCAGGTCCCCCCTGCGCCGGTTTTTTGCGTCTGTATTGGGTCATTCTGGGTCATTCATGGTAGGGGCGGGGCATGCCTCGCCCGTCCGCGAAGCGGCAAAAGCAGCACCAATTCGGTGCAGTGTACCGTTTCCTGCGCCATGCTTCCTGATGTGTCATTGCGAGGAGGCCGAAGGCCGACGTGGCAATCTCGCCGTACCCGGCCGGATAACAGGACACTCCCGGCGAAAACGCAACTGCCTCCCCGAGATTGCCACGGGCGCAAAGCGCCCTCGCAATGACAAATCGGGAGCCATCGCCGTTTTAGCGATAGCCTGTGCGAATCGGCAGTGCAGCGCCGGGAGCGGCATGCCGCTCCCCTACAATAAGGGTACGATCGACAGCGCGCCGCAAAAGTCAAAAAGGAGCCGCCCGGGTGGGCGGCTCCTCCCCTGCCCGCATCGGCGGGCAGGGATTTTTTTGGATCAGTTCTCCGCTGTCAGATAGCGCATCAGAATGACGGCGATCTGGGCGCGGGTCGCGGTCTCCTGCGGGGCGAGGTAGGTCTTGCCGTCGCTCTCGGAGATGCCGTTGATGAGGCCCTGCTCCACTGCCCACGCCATGGCGTCGGCGGCGTAATTGGAGACCTTCTCGGCATCCGGGAAACCGGCGAGCTTGCCCTCGACCTTCTCCGCCTTGGCATAGCGGAAGAGGATCGTCGCGATCTGCTCACGGGTGATCTGGTCGTTCGGGGCGAACGTCGTGGTGTTCACGCCCTTGACGATGCCGTTCTCCGCTGCCCAGATGACAGCGTTCGTGTACCACTGACCGTCCGCCACGTCGGCAAACGGGTTCGTGGCCGTGCTCTCCGGCTCGCCCGCGATGCGATAGAGGATCGTCACGAGCTGGGCGCGGGTCAGGTTGCCGTCGACGTCGAACGCATCGTCCGCGACGCCGTTCATGAAGCCGTTTCTCACCATGAAGTCGACGCCGGTATGATACCAGCCATTCTCCTCCACGTCGGTGAAGTTCGTGCTCGGGCAGCCTGCGGTCTTGAGGGCCTCGCGTGCGGCCGCAAGGATCTCGTCGACCTCCTCGGGCGTCTTGGCAGCCTCGATGGCGGCCTTGGCGTCCTCGATGACCTTGGCATAGTCCTCACGGGCGTGACCGGTCAGAGTCTCACTCTCGTGCAGGAGCTGTGCCAGCTCAAACGTTGCGGTGTACTTCGAGGCGGCGAGGGCAGCCTCTTCGGCAGCCTTGCGGGCCTCTTCGGCGGCCTTGCGTTCTTCCTCTGCCTTTTCGGCAGCGGCCTGAGCCTCGGCCAGATAGTTGATGAGCTCCGCCTTGATCTCGACGACCTTCTGATAGGTCTCGGCCATCTGGCGGGCATACTCTGCAGCCTCGGCGGCAGAGGCGGCAGCCTCGACCTCGGACTTCTTGGCAGCCTCGAGCGCGAGCTCGGCAGCGGCCTTGGCGTCCTCGGCAGCGGTCTTTGCATCCTCGGCGGCCTGCTTGGCAGCCTTGGCCTCCTCAGCGGCCTTCTCGGCGGCAGCCTTGTCCTCGGCGCTGGAAGCGGCGGCCTCCTCGGCCTTCTTCTGTGCCTCTTCGGCCTTGACCTGCGCGGCCTCGGCGGCAGCCTGGGCAGCCTCGGCAGCGGCCTGAGCCTCCTGCGCCTTCCGCATGCTCTCGGCAGCCTGCGCAGCGCTCTGAGCAGCCTGCGTGGCGCTCTGCGCGGAGCGGCCAGCCTCTTCGGCAGCCTTCAGTGCCTCGGAAACAGCCTTCGCAGCCTCGGCGGCAGCGGCGGCGTTGTTCTCCTCGGCAGCCTTCCGGGCGGCTTCGGCGCCGGCCTTGGCCTCTTCAGCCTTCTTCTGAGCCTCTTCGGCCTTGGTCTGTGCGGCTTCGGCAGCAGCCTGCGCGGTCTCAGCAGCCTTGCGGGCTTCCTCGGCAGCGGCGTTGTTCTCACCGGCCTTGGCAGCGGCGGCCTCAGCGGCCTCCTGCGCGGCCTTGGCGGCCTCAACGGCTTCCTCGGCAGCCTTCTGCGCGGCTTCGGCCTCTTCCTGTGCCTTCCTGGCTTCCTCAGCGGCCTTCTGGGCGATTGCCGCAGCCGATGCCGTCAGTTCCTCATACAGCTCCTCGGCAGCGAGCAGCTTTTCATAGTTCTTGACCAGTTCCTTCTGCGTGTCGGTCAGGGCGTCATAGGCGGCGCGGGCAGCCTTGATCGCGTCGCCGCTCTCAAGCGTGACCTCGCCGATGGCGTCGATCAGGTCATCCACAGCCTTTGCGGCAGCGGCGTCGACCAGGGCGGTGTAAGCTTCCTCTGCCGCAGTCAGCTTCTCGTAGTTGTCGACAAGCACCTTCTTGGCCTCGGGCAGCTTGTCATAGGCGGTGCGGGCAGCGTCGATGGCGTCGCCGCTGTCGAGCGTTACCTCGCCGATGGCGTCGATGAGCTCCTTGACCGCAACGACAGCGGGATCGTCCGGGGCCTCGAGCACGTGGATCGTCAGCATGGCCTTCGTGGCCGTGCCTTCGACCTCGCCCTCGAAGTTCACGTCGCCGACATTGGCCAGCTCGGCAGCCGTGATGGCGGGCCAGGTGACCTTGACGGTCTGGTTGTCGAACGCGCCGTTGTTGTAGCCGACCTTCACGGTCTTCGGCAGCGCCGGGACGATACCCTGCGTCGTCGTGACCTCAACGGGCTCGACGCTCGTGATGGTGGCCTTGTCCATGTCGCTGCGGACATAGATCGTGCAGGTGGTCATCTTGCCGGTGGAGTTGTTCACGCCGCGGAGCTTGACCTCGCCGTCGGTGGCGATCATGTCAGCCGTCAGGGTCTCCCAGGTAACGGGGACGCTGATGAGCGCGCCGTCCGAGGTGACTGCCGTGACGTTGGAGGGCAGCGTGGGCATGACGCCGGGCTTCGTGGCGAGGAAGACCTCGTTCAGGGAAGCGACGTCAACGGAGGAATAGACCTTGAAACGGTAGATGCCGTTTGCTTGCGCGCCGGAACGGACGGTCACATACAGGCGCAGGCGGGTGGTGGTAACGCGGTCGAATTCAATGCGGTTGTACTTGTTCTTTGCAATGCTGCTCTCGAACGGGGTGGTGATGTTGACATCCTGCCAGGTACCGCTGGCATCGAGGTACTGCATGCGCAGCTTGGACGGGACCTGCGTTCCGCCGCCGTCGTCATACCAATAGATGTCCGCGCCGCCGACGGTCACGGCCTCATCCCAGGTATAGCCGACATAGTGCTCGGAGCCGGCGCTCTGAGGCCAGTTGCCCCAGCCCTTGCCGGCGCCCACGTTGGAGCTGGTCGGCTCGAAGCTCGGGTTGTTGATGCCGTTCAGGTTCTCCCAGCTGGAGGTGTAGTCACTTTCGACGGAAGCGGCGTCCGGAGCGACGTCCTCACCGAGGCCGCCCGCTGCGCCCTGCTTCAGGGTGACGGTCAGCTCGGCAGTCGCGCTCAGCTCGCCGTCACTGACGGTGAAGCGAACGGTGTACTCGCCTTCCACGGAGCCGGAGATGGTCGTGGTGGGCTTGTTGGCGCTGCTCAGGATAACCTCGGCGCCCTCCGGAGCGGAGACAAGCTCCCAGGCGTAGCTCATGTCCTTGTCATAGGGCAGGCCGTCGTCGGTGCAGGTCGCCTTCAGGGTAGTGTAGAGGTTGCCGGTCATGGAGGTGTCTTCCGCGAGCTTGACGGACGGAGCCGTGTTCTGCGCGGGATGATCGCGGTCGCCGCCCTCGTTGAAGAGCTGGATCTCGGTCACGGCAGTGAAGCCCTTGTCCTTGTTCGTGAAGGTGAAGCGGAACTGGTCGGTCTCAACCGGTGCGAAGTACACGGCGTTGTAGTTCGCGCGCGGAGCGGACGGGGTACGGGTCTGCTGCCGGACGGCCTGCCAGGCCTCGCCGTCCCAGTACTCGACTGCGAACTTGGAGGGCTCGGAGTAGCCGTTCGTCTGGCGGTCGTTGTAGAAGTACAGCGTCGCCATGTCCACGGTCTGCTTGGAGGAGAGCTTCAGCGTCAGGCTGTCGCGCTCGTTCACGCTGCCGTAGTTGCCCCAGAACGGCATATCGACGGTCGTGCCGTCCACAACTGCCTGCGGATCTGGCACAGTCTCGTTGACTGCCTTGGAGGTGGAGTCGCTGCCGTCAGCGCGGTGCTTTTCTGCCCAGGAGGCTGCACGGGCCTTGTCCGGGGTGAAGGTGGCGGTGACCTCCGCGCCCTCGGCGAGGTTCGTCATGCCGTGCACGCCGGACTTCTCCAGCATGTTGAGGACCTTCTCCTCGGTGATGGCGGTGTTCATCGCGGTGGGGATGGCAGCGCCGCCGTTATTGGTGACGATCTCGACAGCGCCGTCGGGGAAGGAGATTTCCTTCGTGGCGGAGTCATAGACGACATGGGCCAGATCCTTCAGGGTGAAGGCCAGCGTGCCGTCGATGTACAGGGAGTAGCCCTCGGGGCACTCGTTGTACCAGGTCTTGCCGTCGTCCGGCTTATCCCACACGACCGTCAGGTCATGACCGTGATAGCGGACGTTGTTGACCATGAAGTGGTCATAGGAGAAGTCGATCGGGCTCAGCTCGATCTTCTCATCGGAACGCGGCTGGATACCGGCCATGTCCTCGATGAAGAGGTAGGTGTAGTTGCCGAGGATGTTGTGGTAGATCCAGGAACGATAGTAGTTCTCATAGGTTCTGCCGTCGATGTTGTGGAACTCGTTGTTGTTCGGATAGCGGACGTCGCCTGCATCGGGGTAGACGTTCCATGCCATCCACTCGGCCATCATGGCAAGCATGTCGTCGGTGATGTAGGTCTGCTCCTTGTCATAGGTACGAAGAGCGGACTCATACAGACGGAGCTGCACGGTGAAGTTGATGTTCGAGAAGTTGTTCGAACCGCTGACCTCCTGGTTGTGGACCTGGTTGGCGGTGTAGAACGGGAAGATCGGGAACTCCTTGCCGTTGGAGAAGGCCTTGAGGGCTTCCTTGTACTTCGTGACGGAAGCGGCATCGTCGGGGACGAGGCCCACGGCAAAGTAGTTGTAGTTGTTGGACTCGGTGTACTTGACGAGGTTGGGCTGGTTAGCGTTATGCTGTGTGCCGGTCGGACGGACGGCATAGGTCTCGAACTTCTGGCACTCCTCGCACCACATGAGCTCGAGGACGTCGGCCTTGATCTTGTCGGCCAGATCGCGGTAATACTTGGCCTGCTCGGTGTTGCCCAGCTGCTCATAGAGCTTCGCGGCGGCGTCGGCAGCGGCCCAGACGTAGGCGTTTTCGCCGTGTGCCTTCCAGGTGCCGGTGCCGGGGGCGTGCATGGAGATGGTATCGGCGTCGTTGCCGGTCATGTAGTTGTTGCGGTAAGCGATGAGGTCGCGGCCCTCAATGTGGTTGCCGTAGTGCTCCAGCTGGCCGGTAGCATCGTGGCCGAAGTAGTACGCGAGGTTCTCTGCGAGCTCCGCGCCGCCGCCGATGACGTTAAAGGCCTCGTAGCCGGCCTCAGCCAGATACTGACCATAGTGGTTGTTCCAGTTGTTGCGGTTGCCGGGGTTATCGAGGAAGGCGCTGCTCTGGGAGGAGTTGCCCGCAGACAGCAGCTGGCCGTAAGCCAGATACGGAGAGCGGAGCCACTTCGTATCCTGCAGGTGCATCGGCTGCGTCAGGATGATAGCGTTGTTGTAGCCGAGGACGCCCTCGATGGTGACGGGGTACTGATAGTCATAGCCGGGGATGTTGGCATCGAGCGAGTTGAAGCGCTCCAGCCACCAGCGATAGTCGATCGCCTTCTGGACGGCCTTCTTCGGCACGTCGATGTAGGGCAGGTTCTCCGCCCAGTAGAGGTTGTATTCCGCCTTCTGCGCACGGACAGCCTCAAGGTTTCCGAGGCCTGCGAAGCGGAGGTACTGCTCGGTGGACTCCGGGATCTCTTCCGTCGTAAAGGCGATGACGACCTTCAGCTCCACACTGCCGCCCGCGGGGACGGTGACGTCGCGGGACAGCCAGCAATAGTCGTCGGACGAAGCGGCCTCGAAACCGTCGCCGGTCATGCGGGCATAGATGGTAGTAAGGCCTGCAGGGGAAGAGCAGGTGCCGGTCAGCTCTGTCTGCTCTGCACCATTGACCGTGACCTTGCCGGGCTCCGTCGCAAAGATGGAGTCCGCTGCCACCGTAATTGCCTGATCCTCTGCGGATTTGTTGGTCAGCGTCATCGTCGTGACGGCGACGTTCTCCTGATGGATGAACTTCACGACATCCAGCGTCAGGTTGCTGCCGACAGAGTAGGTGCTGGACCAGTTACTCGGCGCATTGACGCGTTTGCTGGTGTCTTCCTTCGTGGTCAGGCTGCCGTCGGCGTTCGAGAAGAGAACGCGGACCAGATCGCCCCGGCCAAGCGGCTGATGATAGGCGGTGTTGCCGCCGAAGCCGATGACGGACGGGCTGCTCGTGTACATATACAGCGCGCGGCCGCGGGTCAGGAAGGTGTTGCCGTCGGCGTTGCCGTTCGAACCGGCGTTGCCGTTGCAGACGCCCTCACGGGCGAGGATGCGGTCCATATAGAAAGAGTCGCCGCCATTGGCAAGATCCTGCTTATAGATCGCCATCATGATGTCCTTTTCGGAATAGGACACACCGAGCTTCGACAGGTCATAGACCTCGTCAAGAAGCTCTGTGTTCTTGAATGTGGGGTAGCCGATGTCCAGCGCTGCGGGTGCTTCTGCGGCAGATGCCTTCAGAACGCCAGCCGGGAGCAGCGAGAGTACAACAGCCAGCACAAGCAGTGCAGAAAGCAGCTGTTTCACATGCTTCATGGTTTATTGTTCCTCCCAAGTTCGATTTTCGAGCATATTGTTTGTCTGGGTCCAATTGCTAGGAAATGCTGGGGGGCTCCCCATGCGGCTTCGGCCGCATGGGGAGCAGGGGGAAAGATCAGGCGTTCAGGTACCGGGCAAGGATCACAGCGATCTGTGCACGGGTCGCGGTGTCCTGCGGCAGCAGCTTGCCGTCAGAGCCGTTGATGAGGCCTCTGGCGACCGCCCAGTTCATGGCCTCCAGCGCGTAGCCGGAGATGTCCTTTGCGTCGGGGAAGCTCGTGAGCTTGCCGTCCTCGGTGTTCTCCTCGTGCGCATAGCGGTAGAGGATGACGGCGATCTGCTCGCGGGTGATCGGATCGTTCGGGGCGAACGTCGTTTCGTTCACGCCCTTGACGATGCCGTTCTCGGCGGCCCAGACAATGGCCTTTGTGTACCACTGGCCGTCGGCGACATCCGCGAACGGGATGGCGGCGCTGGTCTCTGGCTCACCGGCGATGCGGTAGAGGATCGTGACGAGCTGGGCGCGCGTCAGGCTGCCTTCGACATCGAACGTGTCGGCGGCAACGCCGTTCATGTAGCCGTTTCTCACCATGAAGTCGATGCCGTCATGATACCAGACGTTCTCCTCGACATCCGTGAACGCTGCGCTCGGGCAGACGGCGTTGTTCAGGGCCTCGCGGGCGGCAGCCAGAGCGGCGTCGACCTCAGCGGGCGTCTTTGCGGCCTCGATGGCGGCAGCGGCGTCGGCAAGAGCCTTGTCATACGCTTCCTTCGCGTGGCCGGTCAGGCCCTCGCCGTTCTGCTGGAGCTGAGCCAGCTCGTAAGCGGCGGCATACTTGGCAGCGGCCAGAGCGGCCTCCTCGGCCTTTCTCTGGGCCTCTTCGGCGGCCTTGCGCTCAGCCTCGGCGCGCTCGGCCTCGGCCTGTGCCTTGGCGAGGTACTCGACGAGCTCGGCCTTGATGCGGACGATCTCTTCATAGGCCTCAGCCATCTTCTTTGCATACTCGGCAGCCTGCGCAGCGGATGCGGCGGCTTCCTTGTTGGACTGCTCGGCAGCCTGCATAGCCAGCTCCGCGGCGGACTTGGCGTCCTCGGCGGACTTGCGGGCATCCTCGGCGGCCTTCTGGGCAGCCTTGGCTTCCTCAGCGGCCTTCTCGGCGGCTTCGCGGTCCTCAGCGGTGGAGGCGGCGGCCTCCTCAGCCTTCTTCCGGGCCTCTTCTGCCTTCTTCTCGGCTTCCTCGGCAGCCTTCTCGGCATCCTCGGCAGCCTTCTGCGCCTTCTGGGCCTTCAGCATGGCCTCGGCGGCGTCGGCAGCAGACTTCGCAGCCGCTTCGGCGGAAGCAGCGGCCTTTCCGGCCTCCTCAGCGGACTTGGCAGCCTTCTCGGCGGCCTTTGCGGCGGCCTCGGCGGCCAGCGCGTTGTTCGCGGCGGCAGCGGCGGCGGCGTCCTCGGCAGCCTTCTGCGCTGCCTCAGCACCGGCCTGTGCAGTCTCGGCGGCAGCCTTCGCAGCCTCGGCCTTCTCCTGCGCCTCTTCGGCAGCGGCCTGCGCCTTCTTGGCAGCCTCGCTGTTTTCGCCGGAAGCCTGTGCGGCCTCCTCAGCGGCCTTCTGCGCAGCCTCGGCGGCAGCCTTCGCGGCCTCGGCCTTCTCCTGCGCAGCCTTGGCGTTCTCGAATGCCTTGCGGGCATCCTCGGCGGCCTTCTGCGCTGCCTCGACGGCCGTCAGCAGATCGGTGTAATCCTTCTCGGCCTTGACGAGCTTGTCGTAGTTGCTGACCTCGGGCTGCAGGCGCGTGGGCAGCGCGTCATAGGCAGCGCGGGCAGCGTCGATGGCGTCCTTGCTGTTTTCGTCGACCGTGCCGATGGCATCAATAAGGTCTTCGACTTCCTTCACGGCAGCGGCGTCAGCCAGCGCTGCGTAGGTCTCCTCGGCCTTCGTCAGGGTCTCATAGTTCGGAACGAGCTTCTTCTGCTCGTCAGTCAGCTTGTCATACGCAGCGCGGGCAGCCTCGATGGCCTCCTTGCTGTCGAGCGTGACTTCGCCGATGGCATCGATGCGGGCGATGACGACCTTCACCGCAGTCGGGAGGGTCTCGCCGCCGGCGACCTTGCCATAGACCTTCCACTCCATGATGCCGACGCCGTTGCGGTCGTTGGACTGCTTGTTCAGCTTCACACGGAGGGCGGTGGTGGTAAAGGGATCAAACGTGGTCTTGTTGAACTTGTCCATCTCGCGGCCGAGGCCCTCGGCGTTGGGAACGGACTTCCAGTTGCCTTCCGCATCGAGGTACTCGAATTCCACGGACTTCGGCACAAGGATGCCGCCGCTGGTGTACTCGCCCTCCGTGCCGTCGTACCACAGATAGAGGTCGGTGGAGTCGATGATGACCTCGCTGCCCCAGGTGTAGGTCACGGTCTCATAGGAAGACGTGTTGCCCCAGGTGCCGTAGCGCGGCTTGGACGGGTCGTAGGAGTTGGAACGGACGATGCCGTCGTTCACGGCGGACAGGGACTCCCAGCTGGAGCAGAAGCTCGTGGTAACGGCAGCAGAGTAGGCGAGGTTGCCGTCCGCGCTTTCGAGACCGGCAATGACCGCATTCAGCTCCGCCGCTGCGGCATCGACCTGCTCCTGCGTAGCAGCCGTATCGCTCAGAACGGCCTGTGCCTTCGCAATGGCCAGATCCAGCAGATACTTGCTGCCTTCGACAAAGAGGTTCGTGTTGATGCCCTTCGCAGTTGCGATTGCGCTCTTCAGAGCGGAGCGGTCGACGAATTCACCGTAGCCGTAGACCTTCCACTCGATGACGCCGATACCGAGCGTCTTCGGGTTCATGGTCATGCGGAGCTTCGTGGTGGTGATGGGATCAAAGCTCGTGGTGTTGTACTGGTTGAGCGTAACACCAAGGCCGCTGACGTTCGGGACCTCGTGCCACTGACCGTCCTCTGCCAGATACTCCAGCTTCGCATCCTTCGGCGCAAAGTTGCCGTCGGTGAAGTAGTAGGCATCCGCGCCGTCGATGGTGACGGGCACATCCCAGGTGTACATGACCCATGCTGCGTCGCCATGCGCGCCCTGCCAGTTGTGCCAGACACCGTGGCTCGTATCACGGGAGCTGCTCGGGTCGAAGCCGTCGTTCAGGCCGGCAACGCCGCCGAGATCGGACGGAGTGTTGATGATGGCGGTCGGAGTTGCGAACAGAGCAACGTTCTTGCGGTCGCCCTTCACGACGATGACCTTGACGGCCACGCGGGTCGTCTGGGTACGGAGCGTGCCGTAGGCCTCGAACTCACCGGCCTGTGCATACTTGTCTTCGGAGATCTCGTCCCAATCGACTGCGCCGCCGGAGTAGGTGCCGTCGTCACGGACAGCGACCACGCCGTTCGGCAGCGTCGGGGCGACGCCGACCTGCGTGATGACGGTCTTCACGCGCTGGATGCCGTCGGCAGCATCCGTCATGGTGACGGTGACTTCCGTGGAGGAGGTCTTGTCCTCGTCGGTGACAGTCAGGCGGACAACATACTCGCCGCCCTTGTCGACGCGGAGCTTGGCTTCCTTCTCGTTCGGATTGCCGATCATGGCATTGCCGCCCTCGGGCTGACTGACCAGCTCCCAGTGGAAGCGCGGGACGCCCTGATACAGCGGGTCGACCGTGGCTTCGGCCTTGAGATCGGCAACGGTCGGATTGCCGACAACGGGCGTGCCGGTCGCGGAATCGATCGTCGGGGCCAGACGCTCGGGCGCTTCGCCGACAACGAGAGTCTTTTCGACCTTCGTGGACTTCTCACCGTCGCTGACGGTCAGGGAGATGACATACTCGCCTGCCTCGCTGACGTTGAACTGCGTTGTCGGAGCGGCGTCGCTGCTCAGGAACGCGCTTGCGCCCTCGCCTGCGAGGCTCTCAAAGGCCCACAGATAGGTCAGGCTGTCGCCGGGATAGCCGTCGTCGGAGGCAACGGCCGTCAGGGTGTAGGTCACGATGGCCTGCAGATCGTCGCTGGAGACCTTGATGGCGGCCTGCGGAGCGGCATTCTCACCGTTCGGATCGGCCGTGATGGTCACGACATTGGTCTCACCGGCGGGCATGGTGATGGTTGCGTTGGCCTCATTGTTCTTTACATAGACCTGGCTGACCTTTTCGCCGTTGACGTTGATGGCATAGAAGTCGTCCTTCAGGCCGGCGCCGCTCAGAGCGATGTGGGAAACATGGCTTGCAGCGGTGTAGCCCTTGACGTTCAGCTCGATGGAGCTGCCGTCCATAGCGAACTTTGCGCTGGTGATGGTGTCCTGCGTCGTTTCGACGTAGATCTTCTGGTCGAGGATGTTGACGCGCTTGCCGAAGCCGTCAGTCGGGACGACCGTGTAGGAGGTCTCGTCGGCAGTGACATTCGCGCCGTAGCCATACAGGCCGAAGATCGGATCGTTCACGACGTCTGCGCTGATGCGCAGCAGGGAGCCGTACAGGCCCTCGTCGCTTTCGCCGGAGAAGTCCTGCCAGCCGTTGTTCATGACGCGGGTGCCGCCGTCGTTGACGTTCATCGCGCCGTAGCCGCCCTTATACATGTTGTAGCGCCAGGAAACGTTTCCGACATACTTGTCGGAGATCTGGCCCATGTTGATGGCGTTGAAGTTGGAGATCTTGGCCGCGTAGTTCACGCGGGCAGCCCATGCGGTGGTATCGCCGTCCTCGAGCTCCTCGTAGCGCATCCAATCGTCCATGATGGAGCCTGCAAGGGAGGCGGTGTACTGGAAGTTCCACCAGCTCTCGCCGCCGATGAAGACCGGGTCGGCGTACTGGTACCAGGTGGGCTGGATGCCGCGCATCGCGCGGGTCTTGTGGTTGGCCATGCTCATGGCACTGTAGGCGTTCTTGGCGGCGTCGCTGTCCGGCCAGTACTTTGTCAGGGCCTGGATGGCGGCGAAGGCGCCCTCTTCACCGGTGTTGTCGTAGGCAAACTCGGAGCCGTACGGATAGGTGGCGTTGATGCAATTGTTCGCCTTGTACCATGCAAACCGCTCCTGCAGGTTAAAGGCCTCCTCGTCCATACCCTCGGCATAGAGCGCCTCGATCATGTCGGGGATCTGCTGCTCGCCGTAGAAGCCGATGGCGCCGGTGCCGACGCGATTGGAGTAGATGCCGTAGGCCTTTTCCAGATACCACGCTGCAGGCTTACGGTACTCGATGAGGTCCGGATAAGCCTTGACGATGCGGTACATGTTGAAGAAGCCGGTGGCCTCCATCACTTCGGAGAACGTACGGGTGTACGGGCCGCTGGAGGTGCTGTAGGCGCCGGAAGCGGACAAGTAGTTCGCAACGATGAAGTTATCCTGGGTGTTCTTCATGTAGGTGTTCCACATGAAGTCGATCAGGTAGGTCTCGATGGACTTGACCTGCTCGGCATCCGGGTTCAGATAGTTCTTCATGGCGATGAAGTTGATGTTGTCATGGCTCCAGTCATCGCCCCAGTGGTTGCGCTGGTTGGAATCTCTGCCGCTGGCAAAGTACCAGTCGCTGTAGATGCCGTAGGTCGCGCTGTCAGGATTCGTGTCCTGCGTCTCATTGACCATGAAGTCGGCATGCGTGTCGGATGCCTGATCCAGCTCGGTCAGAACGTTGAACTCGAACTGCGTGAACTTGCTGACCCATTCGTCACCGACCTTCAGCTTGTACTCGACGCGAACGCTGTTGTTGCCGATGCAGCCGAAGTGCAGGTCGTAGATGTGGTGCTGCTCGCCGTCGACGGTCTTCGTCTCGACGAAGCTCACGGATTCCTCATAGCCCTCGTTGCCGTCATGCAGGCCGCGGCCGATACGGCTGTTGTTGACCATACCGGAACGGTGCTCCGGCGTATGCGCTTCGTCGAACGGATCGTTCTCGTGCACGCACTGGATGTCGACGGAGTCGACCTTGATGAGGCTGTCATCATAGTGCAGGTCGAGGCGCGTGTCCATGTTCAGAGCCGTCTGGAAGCCCGGGACCGCGATGGCGTCGATGAGGCCGTTCTGATAGAGGATAGAGCGCATGTTCGTCTCGCGCTGCTCGATGGAGTCAGAGGCGTTGTTCGGGCTCTCGGCGCTCTCCTGCGGGGTGTTGTCGCCCGCGCGGACAGCAGAGAACTTGAACTGGTAGGTCTGGCTCTCACCCGGCTCGAGGATGAGGCTGGTCGCATCTTCAAAGTAGCTGCGGCCGGTCTTGTGGATATCCTTGGAGTGGATGTAGTAAACGCTCAGGCCCGGCTGCCATTCGCCGGAGTCGCCCGTCCAGTTGGAGAACGTGCTGCCGGTACGGTTGTCGCTGACGCCGTTGTTGCTGCCGATCCAGTTATCCACATACTCGATGCGGGCACCGGAGGTGGCGACCGGCGTGAAGAGGATGTAGTTGCCTTCGCCGCTGCAGCGGATCGCATAGGCATAGCCGCTGTCCGCGCCTGCAAAGGTATGGGCCGTGACGCGCTCGGAGTAGACGCTGTTCTGGTTCGTGTACTTGTTGTTCCACGGCATCGGCAGGCCGACGTCGCCGAATTCCAGATACGCACCACTCTTGTTCTTCAGGGTGATGGTCCACAGCAGGGAGCCGTCCTCGGTATCCATATCATAGGTGGACTTCACATCGAAGCCCTTCATGGTACGGTCCGTCGTGGAGCTCAGGTCCTGGCCGATGAAGTTGACCTCGACCTTCTTGTCGCTGACAACGGTCTTCTCGATATAGGGGTTATCGGAAGCGATGTTGGATGCGGTGGTCGAGCCGCCGGCTGCGAGGGTCTTGTTCGTGTCGACCTCGACAAAGCCGGTGTTGTCGGCGGGGAAGCTGCCGTCCGCGCTGGAGCGGACGGAGAAGATCATTTCGCCCATCCACTGATGCTGCACACCGTTCTGGGGACGGGTGTCATTGGGGAGGACGAAGTTGATCTCACGATTGCTTCGATTTCTGGGATTATTCACGATGTTGAGCGTAGAAATCTGTCCGAGATCACCGACAGAGATCTTCAGACTGTCATTTGCAATTTCGTTCGCTGCAGCCTTCGCCGTCACGCCGAGGCCCGGCAGGATGCCGGAGAACAGGGACGCGACCATGACGATGGTCAGCACGATCGAGATCACACGTCTGGGCAGGTGGTTCACTCTTTGCATGAAATGTTCTCTCCTTTCAGATTCTATAGTCCTTTCGAGTTCCGTCGAAAATGCTAAACGTTTAACATTTGCGGTGAAAAAATATCGCCCAACAGGGCAGCTGGTATCCTGCGTGGATTCCGATCCAGGAATGACCCGTTCCAGCTTGTAACAGCTTTGTCAGCGCACGCTTTCCCTCCTTCCGCAGGCATTTTTGTACGATATTACCATACAAACCGCCTGATAAAGCCGAGCTGCCGGACAAACGGTGTGCGAAGCCTTGGCGCGGGCATTCCTTGCCCTGCACGCAATGACGAGAGAGCCTCGTTACTGATGACATCTAGCAGGATACTTCGCCGCAGTCGGAAAACACTTCCCACTGCTAAACGTTTAACAAACTATGTTTGAACTATACCACGTTTGAATCCGCTTGTAAATCCGCAAAAATATTTTTGGAGCTTTCCATAAAATCGTACCGATTGATTTGTGCGAATTGCTGAATCAGCTTGCTGCAGAGCCTATATTTCTCCCTCTACCTTCACAAAAAATCGGCCCGGTCTGCAGCAGAATACCGCAGTCCGGGCCGATATGGATATCTTATAGCGTGACTACAAATTCAGGCCGTTTCGTGTTCCGTAACAGGCTTTTCATGCTCCGCATCCGCACAGCGGCGCACGCAGGCGGCATACGTCAGCGGGAACGTGCCCTGCAGCACATGGTGCTGCACGACCTTCCAGCCGTGTCTGCGCAGGAACTGCAGAAACTCCGCAGGCGACCACTTCCAGCGCAGCGGGAACCCGGCACGGCGCATCAGCCAGAGGCGCAGCCTTGCAAGCCTGCCCTCCCCCGCATGCGTAAACGTCGGTACGATGAGCAGGCCGCCCGGTGCGAGCACGCGCGCAGCCTCATCGAGCGCCTTGTCTGGCTCCGGCAGCAGGTGAAGCACATTGGCGGCGATGACGACCTCGAAGCTGCCGTCGGCATAGGGCAGATAGCGCATGTCCTGAACAGAAAAGTGCAGCTTGCGGGAGTGGGAATGGCTTCGTGCCACGTCGATCATCCCGGCAGAGGCATCCGTCGCCTCGATAGAGGCCGCCTCGTGCACGATCCCGTGCGCGATCACGCCCGTCCCTGTTGCCAGCTCCAGCACGGTGCGGTCGCGGACGGCCGGACGGATCCACTCGAGCATCTGCGCATAGGCCTCCTGATCCGCGCGCACGAAGTGCGAATACCGCCGCGCATAGCGGTCCCAGAAGCTTTGTTTCTCCATGCGTTTTCCCTCTTTCGGTTAGTTATTTCTAACCAGAGTTTACTCCGCAGCGGGCAAAATGTCAAGCCCCCATCTTGTGTTTTGTGGGAAAAACCGTTCAGGTGCAGCACCGCGCCTTCCTGCGGGGAGCGGACAGCCGGGCCCGGCGCTGCACTTGCGATACGAACGGGACGGCGTTAAAATGGTGCCGGCCCCCGAATTGTCATTGCGAGGGCGCTTTGCGCCCGTGGCAATTTCGGGAGGGCACTGCCGTCCCGTACCGGCTGCCGATAAACGGTATGCACCGAAGTATGGAGTGTAGCGGCGCTCACTGCGCAAGACCGCCGGGCGAGAGAAGAATGTAGCGGCGCTCACTGAGCGCCTTGCAGACTGGCAAGTTATAGGGCGGCATCGCCGAACGCACACGCCTTGTAGGGGAGCGGACAGCCGGGCCCGGCACTGCACCTGCGAAATAAACAGGCTATCGTTAAAATGGTGAAAATCAAAGGTTTGTCATTGCGAGGAGGCCAAAGGCCGACGTCACAATCTCGCAGTACAATGCCGGATAACAGGGGAGTTCCGGCGAAAACGTAAGCGCCTTCCCGAGATTGCCACGTCGCTCCGCTCCTCGCAATGACACATCAGGGTAATGCGGCGGTGCACCAGCACTCTCCTGCCGTTGAATACTCCCGTACAAGGCGCTCAATACCCGCAAGGGGCACGCCGCATCCGTAAGGCGGCAGAGCCGCCAACGGCTGCGCA
>ERZ773192.1577-NODE-1577-length-22294-cov-5.993165_pt1 | contig 22294 bp, 19 predicted proteins | sample MGYA00581010_ERZ773192 | MGnify/ENA primary metagenome ERZ773192 (study PRJEB29015, sample SAMEA2737741) | human gut metagenome | biome: human gut; feature: human-associated habitat; material: faeces | place: China | collected 2012 ...
CTTGCATGTGTTAGGCACGCCGCCAGCGTTCGTCCTGAGCCAGGATCAAACTCTCAAAAATTTGTATCTAAACTCCGAAGAGCTTAAATCAACTTTCTGAACAATTTGCTTCTAGCAAAATTACTCAAGAATTTTCGTTGGCTGTTTTTTCGCTTACGCTTAAACAATCCATTTATTGTCCAAGGTGTTTTATAGTCGTTTGCGTTATTCAATTTACAAGATACAGCGTGCTGACCGCACTCGCGGTTAGCTTGCTCAGTATATCACGCGCTCTGTATTTTGTCAAGAACTTTTTTCGTCCTTTTTCATTTTCCTTTGCACGCAATTTGCTTTCGCTGCTGTCTCTCTCGAAACAGCTTGCATATATTACCACCTGTTCTACCTTTTGTCAAGCGGTTTTTAAGGATTATTTCTGATTTTTTTCATCTTCCGGATGAAGCTTCGGGTCCCGCGTCTTTTCCTTCTTCAAGCGCTTCCTCAGAAGCCCTCTGCTGCTGGGAAACAGCGTCAGATAGCCTACGTCCAGGCACTTAAGACTTGCAAGATGGAGGATCAACAGCACAAGCCCCACCGTCAGTCCACTGATACCGAAAAACGACGCCAGCACGCCCATGCCGAACCGCCAGACCCGAATGGCTTCCGCCAGATCCCGGTTGGGCAGGACAAAGCCGCACACGCCCGCCGCGCTGATCACCACCAGTGCCACAGGAGAGATCAGCCTCGCTTCCACCGCCGCCGTTCCCACCACAATACCGCCGATGGTGGAGACCGCCTGTCCAATGGCCTGCGGCAGGTGAATTCCGGATTCCTGCAGCAGCTCATAGGCAATCAGCAGCCCCAGAACCTCCGCCGCTGTGGAGAATGGCACCATTTCCTTATTCAATAGGATAATGTTCAGTAGCTGCTGGGGTATCCAGTCCTGATGGAAGCTGACGAACGCAATATAGATTGCCGGCAGCAGCAGTCCCGTCAGCAGTGCGCCGTAGCGAAGGATTCGGATGCAGGACGCCAGCACATAATCCCGGCCCCTGTCCTCCGGGCTTTCCAGCAGATAGCCCAGCGTTGCCGGGGCAAGATAGGCCAGTGGCAGTCCGTCCACCAGCAGTCCGACCCGGCCGTCCAGCAGCCCCTGACAGAAGCGGTCGGGACGCTCCGTGTATTGCAGCAGCGGAAACGCCGTGGCGCGGGAACCGGTGACGTACTCCTCCACTGCCGACGGTGACAGAAAGCCGTCGATGTCTATGGTATCCAGCCGCCGCTTCATGCGTTTCACCAGTTCCGGGTTTGTAATGCCCTCCACCCACGCCACCGTCGCGTTGGTCAGCGACCGGCGGCCAACCTTTGTTTCGTACAATCGCAGATCCGGCGTCCGCAGATGGCGGCGGATCAGGCTGGTATTGACCCGGATGGTTTCTACAAAGGCGTCCTTCGGCCCCTTCACCGTGTTTTCCACTTCCGGGGAGGACGGTCCCCGCTTGACACCGGTTTTTACCTCAAAAGCAAGAGCGCCCACGCCGGGGAACAGGACGATGCAGAAGCCGTTCACCAGCTTCAGCGCCGCCTCGTCCACGTCCCCGCAGACGGACACCGCCGAGTTATACACAGCGCCGTGGAGGGCGGCGTCGTAGGCTTCCTCCATGTTTCCGGACAAATTCTCCGAGATAGGCTTGAATACATACTCCGAAATATCCCCGCCGGAGGTCAGGCCGTCGATGTAGTAGGCATAGAGGGTATTTCCGCCGCAGCGAAGCGTGCGGGTCACGAAATCCCCGGCTTCGGCAAACCGGCTTTTGATCTGTTCATCTGTCATGGCTTCCCCTCCTCCAGGGAAGTATACCCGGATTTTGGCGGAATATCATTGCTTTTTTGATTGTGTAATGCTATAGTAGAACATTATGGAATTAAGGGGGCATCCCTGGTGAGCCGAATCGGAGAAATCAAAAAATTGTCTGATACCCGGTTTCTGAACTTTTATGAATTTGAGGCCGTCCACCGGGACGGAATGTCCGCGCCCTATTTTGTCGCCTCCCGGGCAAAGAAAATCGAGCAGCTCAAGGCCGTTTCTCACGAGAACAAGCCCGACGGCGTCGTTCTTTTCGGCGTTTACGGGGAGAAAAAGGACAGAGTTGTCCTCGTCCGCCAGTACCGTTACCCGCTGGGGGATTACGTCTACGAATTCCCCGCCGGTCTGGTTGAAAGCGGCGAAGTCATGGTGGCCGCCGGTATCCGGGAAATGTACGAGGAAACCGGGCTTATCTTTACCCCGGTGGACGCAGGCGCCTGTTCCCGGCCGTTTTTCACCACCATCGGCATGACCGACGAGAGCTGCGGCACCGTATTCGGCTATTGCAGCGGCGAACCGACCTCGGCGCATCAGGAGTCGTCGGAGGACATTCAGGTGATCCTCGCCGACCGGGCGGAATGCAAGCGGATTCTGCGGGAGGAAAACGTGGCCATTATGTGCGCGTACATGCTGATGCACTTCATTGCCGATGAGGGCGACCCTCTGGCATTTTTGCAGAAAGAATAAGGGAGGTTTCCCAAATGGACGTCAACATTCATCCGATGCGCCCCGAGGATACCGACGGGAAGGGTTTCGTACACTGGAAAAGCTGGCAGGAAACCTACACCGGCCGGATGCCGGAAGCATTTATCGCCCGTCAGACGTTGGAAAAATGTCAGGAGAATGCCCGCCGCTGGCCGGAAAACACCCTCGTCGTCCGGCTGAACGGAAAGATTGTGGGTTTCAGCTGCTACGGTACAGACGATTCCGGTGCCGGTGAGGTATTTTCCATCTATCTATTGAAAGAAGCCCAGGGTCTGGGGCTTGGTCGGAAGCTCATGGATGCCACGCTGAGCCGCCTTGACCGCCGCTCCCCTGTCACACTCTGGGTGTTGGAAAACAACGACCCGGCCATCGGTTTTTATGAACATTACGGCTTTCGCATGGACGGTGCGCAGAAAAGCGCTCCGTATGGAACGGTATGCCGGATGACCTATCTCCGAGCGTAAAATCAAATCAGGAGGCTTTTTATGTCCCACGTGATTGCCGCCGTATCCACCGGCGCTTCTGTTTCCGCCATCGGCATCATCCGCCTGTCGGGTGACGGCTGCATTGCGGCTGCGGATAAGGTATTTACATTGAATAGCGGAAAGTCCCTGGGGGATTCCCCCGACCGCCGTCTGGTTCTGGGGGTTCTTCACGACAAGCAGCGCCGGGTCATTGACCAGTGCATGGCAGTGGTCTCCCGCGCGCCCCACTCCTACACCGGCGAGGACACCGTGGAATTTCATTGCCATGGCTCCCCTGCCGTGCTGGCGGCAGGGCTGGAGGCTCTGTATCTCGCCGGGGCGCTTCCCGCAAAGCGGGGAGAATTCACCAAGCGCGCCTTTCTCAACGGAAAAATGGATCTGACCCAGGCGGAAGCCGTCATCGATCTCATTGAAGCGGATACCGCCGACGCCGCCGCCAACGCCGCGGGGCAGGTGGGCGGCAAGCTGCAAAAGCAGCTCGCGCCCATTTACGACGATCTGACCAATCTGTGCAGCCATTTCCACGCGGTGCTGGACTATCCCGACGAGGATATTGAAGATTTTGGCCTTGACCAGTACAGCAAAAGCCTTCGGGGCGACGCCAAAGCGCTGTATGCCCTGCTGCAAACCTACGGTCAGGGGCGTATCCTCCGGCAGGGCGTGGCCGCCGCCATTGTGGGCAAACCCAATGTGGGCAAATCCAGCCTTCTGAACGTGCTGGCCGGGTTCGACCGCTGCATCGTCACCGACGTTCCCGGCACCACCCGGGATACCGTGGAGGAAACGGTGCTGCTGGGTTCCACCCGTCTGCGGCTCATTGACACCGCCGGTATCCGGGAGACCGCCGATACCGTGGAGGCCATGGGCGTCCTGCGTTCCCGGGAAGCGGTGGAAAACGCCGATCTGGTGATCTTCGTCTGCGACGGCTCCCAGCCGTTGGACGAAGAAGATCAGGCCATCATTGATCTGTGCATGGAGCAGGAGAACGCGGTGGCGCTCATCAACAAAACCGACCTTGGCAGCGCCGTGGAGCCGGGGGAACTGCCCTTCCTGAATGTCATTCCCATCTGCGCGAAAACAGGGGCGGGGCTTGACCAGCTTGCGGACGCCGTTGACACCATGTTTGAAAACGAAACGCCCTGCGACGGCTCCATTCTCACCAACGCCCGGCAGTTCGACGCCATCCGCCGGGCCTACGAAGCCATGCTTCGGGCTCTTCAGGGCCTGCAGCTGGGCATCACCCCCGACGCGGTGCTCACCGACGTGGAGCAGGCCATGGAAGCCATGGGCGAGATCACCGGCGCAACCATCCGGGAGGACATCACCGCGCGAATTTTCGAGCGGTTCTGCGTGGGAAAATAACCGAAAAAGGATGATATCCGTATGATTTACCTTGACAATTCCGCCACCACCCGCCCCTGCCCGGAGGCAGTGGAGGCCATGACAAAAGCGTTGACTGAAAACTGGGGCAATCCCAGCGCTCTGTACGATTTCGGCATCCGCGCCGCCCGGGAACTGCGTACCGCCCGCCACGCCGTCGCCGCCGCCATGGGGGCGGAACCTGACCGGGTGTTCTTCACCTCCGGCGGCACGGAAGCCGACAACTGGGCCGTGTTCGGCACCGCGAAGCGCATGGGCAAGCGGGGAAAGCACATCGTCACCACCGCTATCGAGCATCACGCTATCTTAAACTGCATGAAGGATCTGGAATCTCAGGGCTTCTCCGTGACCTATTTGCAGCCGGACAGTCTGGGACGCATCTCCGTGGACGCGCTGAAAGCCGCTCTGCGGAAGGACACCATTCTGGTTTCCGTCATGATGGTGAACAACGAGGCCGGTTCCGTCATGCCCATTCAGCAGATGGCGCGGCTGACCCACCGGCTCTGCCCCGACGCAATTTTCCACACTGACGCGGTGCAGGGCTTCCTGAAAGTCCCCTTCTCCGCGAAGACGCTGGGCGCGGACCTGATCTCCGTTTCTTCCCATAAAATCCACGGTCCCAAGGGCTGCGGCGCGCTGTATATCTCTCCCCGACTGAAGTCCTTCCCGGCGCTGCTGCAAGGCGGCGGTCAGGAGGGAGGCTACCGCAGCGGCACGGAAGCGACCCCGGCCATTTTCGGCTTCGCCGCCGCCTGCACCGCCCTGTCCGCCACTTTTAACGCGGATGCCGCCCGGGAAAAGGCACTGCTTTCGCATGCCGTTTCCCAGCTTTCCAAGCTGGACGGGCTGGTCGTCAACGGCGCTCACGACGCGCCGCACATCCTGTCCCTGTCCGTCCCCGGCGTCCCCACCCAGAACACCATCAACATTCTGCAAGACCACGGCATCTGCGTTTCCGCCGGTTCCGCCTGTGCCAAGGGGCACCGCAGCCATGTGCTGGAAGCCATGGGGCTGCCTCCGGAGATCATGGACGGCTCCTTCCGGGTCTCCCTGTGCCGGGACACCACCGCCGAGGAGCTGGACACTCTCGTTTCGGTCATCCGGGAGGAGATCCTTCCCCGGGCAAGATGACGCTTTCCAGTCTTCCGATTCCGCCTGTGCCGATCGACGGTCTTGCGGAAAATGCAATCACGCGACGAAAAAGTTGCAGATACCCCTTGTTTTTTCCGCCCGGTTCTGTTACAATTCGGGCATACTAATCTTTCATGGAGGGACATTTGTTCATGAGTTATGTTGACGAGACCCTTGCCCGGGTCAAAAAGCAAAATCCCGACCAGCCCGAATTCAATCAGGCGGTCTATGAAGTTCTGGAATCTCTGCGCCCCGTAATTGAGAAAAACGAGGATGCTTACCGCCGTGACGCTCTGCTGGAGCGCCTGACCACCCCCGAGCGTGCCATCCTGTTCCGGGTTCCGTGGGTGGACGACAAGGGTCAGGTTCAGGTGAACAACGGCTATCGCGTCCAGTTCAACAGCGCCATCGGCCCCTACAAGGGCGGTCTGCGCTTCCATCCCAGCGTTACCTTAAGCGTCATCAAGTTTCTGGGCTTTGAGCAGGTGTTCAAGAACAGCCTCACCGGTCTGCCCATCGGCGGCGGCAAGGGCGGTTCCGACTTTGACCCCAAGGGCAAGTCCGACCGGGAAGTCATGGCCTTCTGCCAGAGCTTCATGACAGAGCTGTACAAGTACATCGGCGCGGATACCGACGTTCCCGCCGGTGACATCGGCGTGGGCGGCCGGGAGATCGGCTACCTGTTCGGCCAGTATAAGCGCATCCGCAATCTGTACGAGGGCGTGCTCACCGGCAAGGGTCTTTCCTACGGCGGCAGCCTTGCCCGTACCCAGGCCACCGGCTACGGTCTGCTGTATCTGACGGACGAAATGCTCCGCTGCAACGGCAAGTCCCTGGAGGGCAAGACCGTTGTGGTCTCCGGCGCGGGCAACGTGGCGACCTACGCCATCGAAAAGGCATGGCAGCTGGGTGCCAAGCCCGTCACCTGTTCCGATTCCACCGGCTGGATCTACGATCCCGATGGCATCGATGTGGCCACTCTGATCGACGTCAAGCAGGTGCGCCGCGCCCGCCTGACCGAGTACGCCAAGGCGCGTCCCAACTCCGTCTACCACGAGGGCAAGGGCGTGTGGACGGTAAAGTGTGACGTGGCTCTGCCCTGCGCCACCCAGAACGAACTTCTGCTGGACGACACCAAGACGCTGGTGGCAAACGGCTGCTTCGCCGTGGCCGAGGGTGCCAACATGCCCACCTCTCTGGACGCCACCGCTTACCTGCAGGAGCACGGCATTCTGTTCTGCCCCGGCAAGGCCTCCAACGCGGGCGGTGTCGCCACCTCCGCGCTGGAAATGACCCAGAATTCCGAGCGCCTGAGCTGGACGTTCGAGGAAGTGGATGCCAAGCTGAAGACCATCATGGTGAATATTTTCCACAATCTGGACAACGCCGCCAAGGAATACGGCATGGAGGGCAACTACGTTGCCGGTGCCAACATTGCGGGCTTCCTGAAGGTCGCCGACGCCATGACCGCACAGGGCATCGTGTAAGAATTCAATATCTCTACAGCCCCAACCTGACGGTTGGGGCTGTCAATTTTTGTCGTGTTGGATTCAGTCGGGCAGCGTGTCCCCCAGATTCCGGAGGAATGCCTTGACTTCCTTCCGATTTTTCAGGACGATCGTTTTGGCGTGCTTCGTCTTGGCGAGGTACATATAATTTCGCACCCGGTTGTTTTTGTTGTAATTCCAGATCCACTTCACAAAGGACGGGTCGAACCGTTCGGGGCAGCCCTGCGCCATGTCCGGGCGCACCTTCCCGTAATTTCCAAACACTCGCTGGCACAGCCCCCGCAGGCACGCCCAGCGGCCAAAATCCAGATAAATGACGGTGTCGCACTTTGCCAGCCGCATTTCCATGGTGCGGCTGTAATTGCCGTCGATGATCCAGCCGTCCATGTTCATCGCCATGGCAAGCCGGGAGTCAAATTCTTCCCGTGTCACATTGCGCCAGCCCTCTTTCCACCACAGCTGGTCAAGATGCACCACCGGCAATCCCAGCTTTTCTCCCAAAGCCACGGCAAGGGTGGATTTTCCGCTGCCGGAGCAGCCAATAATCAGAATTCTCTCCATATTCCTCCATATTATGTAAACTTATATCCCCTGAAACAGACCTGCCCGCAGGCAGGTCTGCTATTTTCTTCACGATTTTTAGTACGCGACGCCCCAGTAAATCATATGCTTGGCAGGCTTTCCGCAGCAGGCGCAGGTGTCGCCCAGATGCTCCTGTTTCAGGGGCATACACCGGGAGGACATTCCGGCGACCTCTTTCATCTTCAGCTCGCAGGCCTCGTCGCCGCACCACATGGTCTTGATGAAGCCGCCGTTCTTCTGCTGAAGTTCTTTCGCTTCCTCAATGGAGTGCGCCTCGTAGATATGCTCCTCCAGATTCTTCTTTGCCTTCTCGTACATGCCTTTCTGCACCAGCTCCAGCTGGGCTTCCACGGTCTGTTCCAGCTCTTCCAGCTTGATGACGGTCTTCTCGCCGTCGTTCCGGCGCACCAGAATGCACTGGCCGTTTTCCAGATCTCTCGGGCCGCACTCCACCCGCAGAGGCACGCCCTTCATCTCGTATTCGGCGCACTTCCAGCCCATGGAGTTGTCGGAATCGTCCACCTTCACCCGGAATCCTGCCTTCACCAAACGCTCTTTCAGCTGCGCCGCCGCTTCCAGAACGCCGGGCTTGTGCTGAGCGATGGGCAGAATGATGACCTGAATGGGGGCGATCTTGGGGGGCAGAACCAATCCGTTATTATCGCCGTGGGTCATGATCACCGCGCCGATCATCCGGGTCGTGCTGCCCCATGAGGTCTGGAAGGGGTACTGCTGCTTGTTGTCCCGACCGGTAAAAGTGACATTATAGGCACGGCTGAACTTGTCGCCGAAGTAGTGGGAGGTCGCGCCCTGAAGCGCCTTGTGATCCTTCATCATGCACTCCACGGTGTAGGTCGCTTCGGCGCCGGCGAACTTCTCCTTCTCGGTCTTCTGGCCGGGCACCACAGGGATGGCCAGAACATTTTCAAAGAAATCGGCGTAGCACTTCAGCTGCTGCTCCGTCTCGGCCTTGGCCTCCTCGGCGGTCTCATGGATGGTATGACCCTCCTGCCACCAGAATTCCCGGGAACGCAGGAAGGGGCGGGTGGTCTTCTCCCAGCGGATGACGGAGCACCACTGGTTGTACAGCATGGGCAGCTGCCGGTAGGTCTGCAGAATGTTCGACCAGTGGTCGCAGAACATGGTCTCGGAGGTGGGACGGAAGGCCAGACGCTCTTCCAGCTTCTCACTGCCGCCCATGGTGACCCATGCTACCTCGGGGGCAAATCCGTTGACCAGCTCGCCTTCCTTTTTCAGCAGGCTTTCCGGGATCAGCACGGGCATTGCCACGTTCTCATGGCCGGTTTTCTTGAATTCGCCGTCCATGATCCGCTGCATATTCTCCCAGATGGCGTAGCCATAGGGGCGCAGGATGGTAAAGCCCTTGACGGAGGCGTACTCCACCAGTTCGGCCTTCCGGCACACGTCCGTGTACCACTGCGCAAAATCGACCTCCATGTCGGTGATCTGCTCCACCTTTTTCTCTTTTGCCATATTTCCTCATCCTCGATTCCCAAATCTAGATATCTTATTATAGCACCATTGTCAAGGGTCTGCATAGGATGAAGCAGATGTTTTTCATAAAAATTTTCCGCTCAGGAGGCGCTTATGACAAAGGTTACGCTGTACTTGGAGCCGACCGTGGCTCTGTTTTATTCCCGGGTCGCCGACTGGGCAGGACTGCCGTTGGAGCAGGTGCTCTGTGACAGCCTTTACAAGCTGGCGGGGGAATTGAGTCTGGAGGCACTGCAAAACCGGGAGGAAAACCCATTGTAATTTCCTCCCGAATTTGCTATACTAAACGGGAAAGAAATCCCCGCCGGTTTTCCGGCGTAAAGACAAGACATTGGGAGGTTCCTCCATGAAATCTATCCGTGAAATTTACAAAACCGGCAAAGGCCCCTCGTCCTCCCATACCATGGGGCCGGAACGTGCCGCGAACTATTTTAAGAACGCCCACCCGCAGGCCGACGGCTTCCGGGTGATCCTCTACGGCTCTCTGAGCAAAACCGGCGTGGGTCACGGCACCGACCGGGTGCTGCGGGAGGTCCTTGCCCCCGTCCCCACGGAGATCGTGTTCTCCGACGAGGCGCTCCCCGCCTCCGCCCACCCCAACACCATGGACCTGATCGCTCTGAAAAACGGGGCGGAAACGGACAGGCTGCGGGTGGAATCCATCGGCGGCGGCGATATCCGCATCCCCGGCCAGACGGATTCCGAGAGTGAAGAAGTCTACGTGGAGCATTCCTTCGCGGAGATCGCCGATTTCTGCAAATGGCGCTACATCCAAACCCTCAGCGACTACGTGGAGCTGAACGAAGGGCCGGAGATCTGGGCGTTCCTTCTGGACGTCTGGCAGACCATGAAGCAGTCCATTGACGAGGGTCTTTCCAAAACCGGCGTACTTCCCGGCGGCCTGAACGTCCAGCGCAAGGCAAAATACCTGTACGAGCAGCACCCCGATGACGAAAATCCGGCCATGAAGGAATTTCAGATGATCGCCGCTTACGCCTACGCCGTCGCCGAGCAGAACGCGGACAACGGCACCATCGTCACCGCCCCCACCTGCGGCGCCTGCGGCGTGCTGCCCGCCGTCCTCAAATACGCTCAGGTGACGAAAGGCTTTACCGACGAGCAAGTTTGCCGGGGGCTTGCCACCGCCGGCATCATCGGCAACCTGACCAAGACCAACGCCTCCATCTCCGGGGCGGAGTGCGGCTGTCAGGCGGAGATCGGCACCGCCTGCTCCATGGCCGCGGCGGCACTGGCAGAGCTGTACCACCAGAATCTGGATCAGGTGGAGTACGCCGCAGAGGTCGCCATGGAGCACCATCTGGGTCTGACCTGCGACCCCATCTGCGGCCTTGTGCAGATCCCCTGCATCGAACGCAACGCCGTGGCCGCAGTCCGCGCCATGAACGCCTGCAATTTGAGCTATTTTCTCACCGGCTCCCGGAACATCAGCTACGACATGGTGTGCCGCGCCATGCGGGAGACCGGCGTCAATCTGGATCACCGCTTCCGGGAAACCAGCGAGGGCGGCCTCGCCAAGCTGTACAACCGGCGGAAAAAGCAGTAATATAGTGCAAAAACCCGCTGTCATCCACCAAAATCGGATGACAGCGGGTCATTCATTTTTCGCTTTTCCTGCCGCAGCAGCCGCAGCCGGTACAGTTCCCGGAGCAGCTGTCCTTTTTCCTTCTGCGGCGCAGCAGTAAGTACACGCAGTAGCCGCCGATCAGGGCAAGCAGCAGATAATCCAGCCAGCTCATGTCAGCAGCAGCCCCACATGGTAGACCATGAATGCCGCCAGCCAGGCAACCAGGCACTGTGCAAACACGATCCCCACCGTCTTCCAGCCGGATTTCAGCTCCGTCTTAATGGTGGAAACCGCCGCCACACAGGGGGTGTACAGCAGGCAGAAGGCAAGGAAGCTCGCCGCCGACGCCGTGGTAAACAGGGAATGCAGGGCAGCGCCAAGCTGCTCCGTGCTGACCCCCAGAATCACGCCGAAAGTGCTGACCACCGCTTCCTTCGCGGTGAAGCCGGACACCAGCGCCGTCACCATCCGCCAATCGCCGAAGCCCAGCGGCGCAAAGATGGGCGATACCAGCCGCCCAAGCGCGGCGAGAATGCTGCTTGCGCTGTTTTCCACCACGTTCAGCCGGGTATCGAAGGTCTGCATGAACCAGATGATGACCGTAGCCATAAAGATCACCGTAAACGCCCGGGTCAGGAAATCCTTCGCCTTCTCCCACATCAGAAGAACCACGGATTTTGCCGAGGGGAAGCGGTAATTGGGCAGCTCCATCACAAAGGGAACGGGATTGCCCTTGAAAGCGGTATTTTTCAGAACCAGCGCCACCAGAATGCCCACCAGAATGCCGCCGAAATACAGTGCCAGCATCACGAGCAGCTCATGCCCCGGGAAAAACGCGGCGGCAAACAGGGTGTAAATGGGAATTTTCGCCGAGCAGCTCATGAAGGGGGTCAGCAGAATGGTCATTTTCCGATCCCGGTTGGAGGAAAGGGTCCTCGTCGCCATGATGGCGGGAACGGAGCAGCCGAAGCCCACCAGCATGGGCACGAAGCTCCTTCCGGAAAGGCCGATCTTCCGCAGCAGCTTGTCCATGACAAAGGCCACCCGGGCCATATAGCCGCTGTCCTCCAGAATGGACAGGAAGAAAAACAGCGTCACGATCAGGGGCAGGAAGCTCACCACGCTGCCCACGCCGGCAAAAATGCCGTCAATGACCAGACTATGTACCACAGGGTTGATGCCGTAGGCCGTCAGTGCCCGGTCGGCCAGCAGGGTCAGGCCGTCAATGGCATAGGACATCACGTCGGACAGGAACGCGCCCACCACGTTGAAGGTCAGGAAGAACACCAGTCCCATAATTGCGATAAACAGCGGGATGGCGAAAATCCGGTGGGTCAGCACCTTGTCGATCTGCATACTGCGCCGGTGTTCCCTGCTTTCCTTCGCCTTCACCACGCACTCGCCGCAGACCTTTTCGATGAAATTATAGCGCATGTCCGCCAGCGCGGCATTTCTGTCCAGGCCGGTCTCATGCTCCATCTCGATGACGGTGTGCTCGATCAGTTCTTTTTCGTTCTGACTCAGCTCCAGCGCGTCGAAAAAGTCCTGCTCGCCCTCGATGAGCTTCATGGCGCAGAAGCGGCGGGCGATGTTGATGCGCTGGGCATGATCCTCGATGATGTGGCACACCGCATGGATGCACCGGTGTACCGGCCCCTCGGGGCAGAAATCCTGCACCTTGGGCGTCACCCGGCGGGAGGCGGTGTCGAGAAGCGTATCCACCAGCTCGGTGATGCCCTGATTTTTCGCCGCGGAAATGGGAACCACCGGAACGCCGATGGCCTCCGACATCTTCTGCACGTCCACACTGCCGCCGTTGCCCACCAGCTCGTCCATCATGTTCAGGGCGATCACCGTAGGCACCTGAAGCGTCAGAAGCTGAAGCGTCAGATAGAGATTCCGCTCCATGTTGGTGGCGTCCACGATGTTGATAATGGCGTCCGGTCTGGATTTGAGGATAAAATCCCGGGTAACGATCTCCTCCTGCGTATAGGGGCGGATGGAGTAAATACCGGGCAGGTCCACCACCTGATGGTCAGTTCCCTTGATTACGCCCGCCTTCTGATCCACCGTAACACCAGGGAAATTGCCCACATGCTGATTGGAGCCGGTAAGAGCGTTAAACAGGGTGGTTTTGCCGCAGTTCTGGTTTCCCGCCAGTGCGAAAATCATACCGTCCCCTCCTTCAGCGCGATCTTCCGGGCATCCTCCCGGCGGATGGTCAGCTCATAGCCCCGCACCTGGATCTGGATCGGGTCGCCCATAGGCGCGATTTTCTGCAGCGTTACTTTTGTTCCGGGAATCAGCCCCATATCCAGAAACCGCAGGCGCAGCGGCCCTTCGCCGCCCACCTGAGAAATCACGCCGGACTGGCCGATCGTCAAGTCATCAATGGTCATCTTTCTATACCCCCAGGCAATCAATTTGCGTGCGTTCCTCTGTCCGCTTTATCATATACTATTTTTTCCCGGTTTGCAATATTCCCGATACCATTCTCCGGAAAAACGCCCGTCAAAAATGGCAGTGAAAAGCTCCCGCATACCTGACCGTATCCGGTATGCGGGAGTTTATTGTGCAGCTACAGTCCTGCCGCGCCGGGAAGTCCGGTGCGGCAGCGATTTTTTCAGTTTTCCGCAAGACCCGCATCCTGCAAATGCAGCCGAACCCCCTGTTTGACCAGTTCGTTTTGCAGGCGGGACACATCCAGCGCCGTGATGTCATCCGTCATGGCCATTGCCAGACCCGCAGCCTGCCCCGTGACCGCGCAGGCCGGAATCACGCGGGTGATATCCCACATCGCGTCGGTCACGCTGATGATCCTGCCCGCCGCCATGCAGTTGACAAAATCTTCCGTATACAGTGTGCGCAGCGGAATTTCATAAGCAGGGCCGCACTTGCGCCAGTCTCCGACCATGCCGATGCTGTCTACAAAGGACTTGTGCGCCTCCGTATCGTCCATCTCGTATGCGCCCCGGATGCAGCGGGTCATTCTCAGCTGCGGGATCGACGCCAATGTCGCCAGACTGTGCTGCTCCGTCAGAGGGCCGCTTTTCAAAAACGCGGCAAGGCTCTGCCCATGGCACGATATCTGACGGCGGGATATCTCATCCGCATCCACGCCGGAGATGCGCCCTCCGACCACCGGGTCCGGAACCGCGGGATTTTCCTCGTCCGTAGGGACATCCGCCGTGCCGACCATATGGAGCACATTTCCTTCCGCGCCCGTTTCATAAAACCATGCGGCCGGCATATTGCCCGCTTCATGCAGCCGGACCGGCGCTGCGGCCTGATGGAACAGGTCTGCGTCGCCGGTGGCATCCACGGCACTGCGCACGGGGATCGCGAAACGGCCGTCCTTATTCTCCACGATGATATGAGTCAGCCGGCTGCCGCTGCGCAGAACCTGACAGACCGTCGTGCCGTAAAGGATCTTCACATTTTCCTCGGCAAGCAGCTGCTCCGCCAGAATGGCAAACACCTGCGCGTTGTAGCGCACCTTATAGCGCTGCCGGCCATGCTCTGTACTCCCGGACAGCCATGTATCGGGGTAATCCCGCTCCCAGCCTTCCCGGATGGAAAGCTTCAGCAGCTCCTCGGCAAGGCCGAAGCTCAGCTGGTGGCCTTTTCCGTCACACAGTGGGAGATAGATCGTCACAAGCCCCAGCGTGGCAAGGCCGCCCAGAGCAAACATTCTTTCCAGCAGCAGTACCCGTTTTCCGGCTCTTGCCGCCGCCAGCGCCGCCGCAATCCCCGCAATGCCGCCGCCCGCCACAATGACGTCATAGTCCGCATAACGCACCGGAAGCGTGCGCTCCGGCTCCTGAATGTATTCCGCGTTCATATTTTTCCTCCTCAGGCCAACCTCATAGATTATTTTCTTTTGTAAAATAGTGCCGGAACAGGCTTTCAAACTCTTTCCGGTTCTGGGTCTGCGCATAGGTGAAAATCTTCTTCAGCCTGTAGTTCAGCGCGCTTCGGCTCAGGAACAGCCTGTCCTCGATCGAATCATAGCTCTCCCCGTTCAGAATGCCCTGAATGATTTTCAGATTCAGCGCGTCGCATTGTGTCAGGCAGTTTTCTACATGCATCACATTTGCGATCACAGGCTCGGAATAAAAGGGGCCGCCCTGATGCGCCGCATCCAGCAGAATGGCGTTTTCCGTATCCATTTCGTGCATCTCATAGGCTGTGGATTCCCGCACGATCAAGCTGCTGGGCGTCGTAATGTGAATCTGATGGTCTTCCATCTTGTGATTCTCCAGAAACTCCCATGCGTAGTAGGAACACTCCCCCACATCCACGAAATTGATGGACATGGACGTGATGCTGGGCTTGCAGTACCTGCTCAGCGTCCGGTTGGAAAACGCGGCAACATACAGATCTTCCGGAACCCTCAGCCCGTGCTCCTCACAGTAGCGGATGAAGCAGAGGGCGACATAGTCGTTGGGGCAGATCACGGCGTCAAAATTCTCCCGTTTCTCCCAGAAGGCTTCAAAGCTCTCATCCACACGCTCACGGTAGAAAAAAATCGCATCATCCGGATTGGGGCACCCTCTGGTGTACAGATAGCCCTTGAGGATTTCACAGCGCATCAGATCGTTGACACTGCTCTCGCCGCAGGCCACCAGCGCGATCCGTTCCTTTTTGCAGGCAACCAGATACTGGATCAGCATGGCGGTGGCTCCCCTGCGGCTGGGGCTTGTGCTGCTGATCCCCGTGCCGAACCGTTCCGCGTCCAGCCCTGCCAGAATGACCTGCTTCTTTTTCCCCGTCAGCCGCAGAAGATTATCCCGCAGTCTGGGGGACTCATATCCGATCACGATCACCGTTCTGTCCGAGGAAGCGTCCTCCATCAGCTTTGTGCAATCGGTATAGACTTTGGTGGTCATCTGTTTTTTCGCCGCCGCTGCGGAAATGCCGTTGCACATGTCCTTGTATATGGAAGAGTTCAGGCACTCCTCGTCCCAGAGAACCGGAACTTCGTTATTCATCATTTCAGATTTCCCCCAATCACTCGGATTTTCTGGCATTATACCACAGCGGCCATCAGGTAGGCAACCGGAAGATTCCTGTTTCGCGCATTTCGATATTCGCTGCAGCCCCCTTTTCCCCATACGACAGTGCCAGCACAGCCATACAGCTGTGCTGGGCACCTGTTTTTTACTGAGAAAACTTCACAAAATAAATCACAAAACAGGCGGTGCCTTAAGGCGATGCCTTCCTGATTAAAATTAAGATTTTAAGCAGGAAATAGTATCAGAGGGAGATAATGCGGTCTACCACCAGCTGGCGGAATTCCGGACTCAGCGCCGAGAAATACGCCGTGAATCCGGTAACGCGCACGATCAGATTCGGATAGGCGGAGGGGTCCTCATTGGCCGCCAGAATCTGATCCTTGTCCACGATGTTCACGTTGACCAGCGTGCCGCCCATATCGAAATGTCCCTTCAATACCGCGGCTACATTCTCAATGGCATTCTCGCGGTCAATGATGGTGTCATTGAGTTCCAGCTGGAACGGCGCGGTATTGCCATATCCGGGCTGGACAGCGGCGATCGCCTTGGCCGCTGCGGTAAATGCGCCGTCCTTCCGGAACCCATTGTTCGGATTTGCACCGTGGTTGATCGGTTCTCCGGCTCTGCGTCCATTGGGCGTCGCGCCGACCTGCTTCCCGAAGGGAACCGTATTCGCCCATGAGAACAGACCGGGGATCGTCAGGTGTCCTTCCGGTGTGCGCTCCTGAGAGATACGCTCCGTAAAGAACCGGGATATCCGCAAAGCCCAGCCGTCCGCTTCTGTTCCGCCGTAGCCATACATGGGCGTATTTTTCAGGATGCGGCGAACCGCGTCAGCTTCAGGGCCTTCAAAATTGACGGCGATCGCATTGCGCACCTGATCCCAGCTCAGGTCCTTTTTCTCGCAGCAATGCAGCTCCAAGGCCGCGAAGGAATCCGCCACCGTTGCGATGCCCGCGCCGTCTATCGCAATGTTATTATACTGCAAGCCTCCATGGGACGCGTCGCGGCCCTTTTCAATGGGGCCATGGGACACCAAGTTCAGCAGCAGCTCCGGCGCGTTGCGGTACTGATTTTTCAGGTGGAAGTCAATGCCCGCTTTGATGCAGGCGATCGCCTCCAGCAGGTCTTTGCGGAACACGTCATAGAACTCTGCCAGATCGTCTCCCTGATATTCCTGAAACGCCACCTCAAAGACCTTTGCCATGTTGATCTTGACCAGATCGTTCATGGTATATTCCAGCCCCGGCAGGGACATCCAGTTGCACCCCAGCGCGATCCGCCTTCTGGCAAGCTCGGCAGAGTATCCGTTTTTCATAAAGCCGGAAACCAGCGCCTTGTCGCCGGAGAAACGGGGATAGGCAAGCCGATCCTCAAACAAAATCTCCAGTCCGCGGCGGAACAGCCCCTCATCCATATTGTCGAATACGCGTATGGTGATATTGGCAGTGGATTTCAGCTGGTGCGCCGCCTCCAGTATCAGGTAGGACAGGTGGTTCGTGTTGTCGCTTCCGTCCGCGGCGGGGCCGCCGATCTGATAGAAATGGGGGTCGCACAGCAGGAAGCAGGCGAGGATAAAGGTGGCCTCGTCGTCCGTCATGCCCTCCGCGACGCTCTTTTCATAGTACGGAAGCAAAGTGCAGTCCAGCTGGCAGCCGGCACCGGCCCGGCAGTAGGTCCGCTCTGCCATATTGTACCAGCTGATCCACTGACATGCCTCTCTCAGATTCCGGGCGGGGCCTTTCAGGATCTGGCGGTTGGCTTCCAGCATTTCCCGAAGGTTTTTCTTCACCGCCGGGTCGGATTCCTCCCGCTCCATCTGCGCGATGGTTTCGATGGTGCGCTCGACCCAGTTGATAATGCCCAGCAGAACATCTTTTTCCGCGGCATACAGCTCCTGCGCCTCTTCATCCGTATTCTCCCGGCTGTACCGCTCCACCTTGTCGAGAAGTCCATACCAGCCAAGGTCCAGGCCGATCTGATAGTCTCCCCCAAAATGGTGCATCTTTCCGATACCGGGAACCAGCGCATACTTGTTCTGAACCGGCTTGAGCCAGCTGTAATCAAAAATGGGCGCCATTTCCATGTTATTGGTGGAAGTCACGCTTTCAAAGGGACGCATACGCTGCAAAATGAACATCCATCTGCCCGCAAGGGCGTCATTGGCGTCCACATACACAGGGTGCGCCTCCATCAGCCGGCGGAAGTTCCTGCCCCACAGCTCTGCGCCGTAGAACGTCCCGTGCTCCTTATCGTTGCACTCCGGGTGGAACACAAAGTCCTCCGGGGGCGGTACACAGCCGTAGTCGTCCTCGTCCATGTATCCGTTTCTTCGGATTTTTTCTTTTGTCTGTTCCTCTTTGCGGCTGCGCAAAGCATTCAGACGTTCTTCAAATGTATATCCCATAGCTCAGTCCTCTATGTTGTGATATTGTGTTCCGTTCAGCCACACCGGAATTCCCGCGGACGCCGCTGTCCGCGCCAGCTCACGCATCCGGGCGGCGGGCAGCGCCGTGATCTCCGGGACGGGATAGCCCAGCCGCTTCCGTTTGTCGTTTCCCATCGGATTGTAGGAAAGCAGCTCATAATAGGAAAGATTGGAGAGGCTTTTCAGGAATTCCGCCGTCTGCGCGATGTTATCCTCCGAATCGTTGAATCCGGGGATCACCGGCGTGCGGATGATCAGCGGCACATTCCGGCTGTCGAGCCAGCGGATATTGCGCAGTGTCTTTTCGTTGCCGCACCCCGTTCCGCGAATGTGCGCCGGGGCATCCATGCTCTTGATATCCGCCATCACAAGATCCAGCTGCGGGATTAGCTGTTCCAGCACGGCGGTATCCACACACAGATTGGACTCGATGGCGGTGTGGATTCCTTCCGCATGGCACCGTTCCAGAAGCGCCTGCGCAAACTCCTTCTGCATCAGGACTTCGCCGCCGGACAATGTTACGCCGCCGCCGCTTTTTCCATAGAAAACGACGTCCTCCCGAATCTGCGCCATGCAGTCCTCCACGGAAAGCCATTTCCCGATCGGCCGAAGGGCCGCGACCGGGCAGGCTTCCGTGCAGGCCATGCAGTGAATGCACTTCTCCGAATGAAAAACACGGCCTGTTTCCGTAAACACATGGCACTTTTCGGGGCAGACCTGAACACATCTTCCGCAGTGAATGCATTCCTGCTCATACCTGTCCACCTCCGGAAACACCTTCAGGCTTTCCGGATTGTGGCACCAGTAGCAGTGCAGATTGCACCCCTTGAAGAAAACCACGGTGCATATCCCCGGGCCATCGGCGGTGGAGTAGCGTTCAATATCAAAAATCAGGCCGCGTTCCATAGACGATCACCCGATCTGCCAGTGCAGATTGTTGACAAGCTCGATCTTTCCGCTGTCGGAGGAGCGAATACCGGCGTCCAGAATCGCCATGGCGTCCAGATTGAATTCCGGCTGGGCGGTGTAATGGATCGGCTCATCCGTATCCATGTGATGGACATAGGCACAGGCGACGTCCTTGAGTTCCTCGGGCAGCGGATCGTTCTCGATATCCTCTACGGTTCCGTCGGTGTGGTAGAACTGCACCTTGCCGGTCTTGTAGTCGCCGACCAGAGCGCCCTTGGTGCCGTAGACGATCGGAGACTTGAAGGTATGATTATAGGTCGTCCATGTGCCCTCCAGAACGGCATAGCAGTCGGGATAGCGCACGATCATCGCCGCGTTGTCCTCGGCGTCCGCAAGGGCGTGGATGGAATTGACCCGCATACCCATTGCGGCAACGGCCGGCTTGCCTGCCATCCAATAGCTGACGATCGAGCCATAGCAGCAGTAATCCGCCATAGCGCCGCCGCAGTCATGCTGGTGCCACCATGTGCTGCACTTCTCCGCCTCGGTCATCGGCTCCGAAGTTTCCGCGATCTTGTGCTTCGCACCGGGGCCAAGAGGGCCGGTGTGACCCATACGGGTCTTGATCTCGATGACCTTGCCGATAGCGCCGTCATCCACCATGCGCTTGACCGTCTGCAGGCCGGGGTTCCAGGTGATTGGCCAGTTGACCATGTAGAACGTACCGTATTTCTTCACAATGCGGTACATCTTCATGGCATCCGACATTGTCGTCGCCATGGGCTTTTCAATGCTCACGCCGATGCCGCGCTTGGCGCATTCCTCGGTGATCTGAACATGGTAGCAGTTTTCGGAGTTTACGACGCACAGGTCAGGCTTCACCTCATCCAGCATCTGCTTCCAGTCGTCAAATTTGGGGATGTTGTAGTTCTTGCAGCAGTAGTCGATATTCCATTCCCGGGTATAGATGGCGCCGGGCTTCATCTCTGGCATGTGGGGCGGCACGTCCGCCGCGCCGCACAGATCGATACGGGGATGCTCGTAAAAATGCTTGGCAACATCGTTGATATGGACATGGGCAAAGCCCACGATCACAACTTTATACTTATCCTTCATAATCATAGCCCTCCAGTTCTTCAGCTCTGACTTCTCTGCCTTCCGCGGCGCTGCGGTAGAAGCACTCGATCGACGCGACCACGTTCAGGGTCTCGCGAGGCTTCACAATGCGCTCTTCTTCTCCCTTGAGAACGCGCAGGACATGCTCATACATATACCAGTGTCCGTCAAAGGCCTTCACATCGTTGTAGGCACGGTTGTCAAAATACTTGAGATCCGTCTCCGCCTGATAGTGGCCGACGTTCTTATAGAGCTTCATGTTTTCCGCGTCAATGCCGCCCTCGGGGCCGCAGATGACGAAGGAGCGGGAGGTGGGATAGTTCAGCGCCCACGTGAACTTGAAGTTGACGAGGAAGTTCCCTTCCAGCCGGATGGCGCCCATGGCCGCCTCTTCCACGCTCATCTCCTTGGGATCGTAGGGGCGGGGCGTAAAGACCGTACCCGCGTGAGCGCCGGATTCCTTGATGTTGATCATGATGTCCTTGCCCTGATGGCTCAGGCAGTCAAAGCTCATGCCGGACACAGACAGGACACGGGGATTGCCGCACATCCACAGCAGGCTGTCCACGAAGTGAACGCCCAGGTCGCAGTAGGGGCCGCCGCCGTTCTGTTCCTTCATGTGGAACATGCCCCAGCTGGGGATTCCGTAACGGCGGCAGAAGCTGATGTCCGCGTAATAGGGCTTGCCGATCTGGGCCTGCTCCATGGCATCCTTGCAGAACACCATGTCGTTCGTCCAGCGGCGGGACTGGCAGGGGAACAGAACCTTTCCGCAGGCGTCCGCTACGGCGAACATCTCCTTCGCGTCGCGGTAGGTCAGCGCCAGAGGCTTCTCGCACATGACGTTCGCGCCGGCCTTCAGTGCCGCGATAGACCATGTCTTATGCGCCAGATTCGGGGTGCAGACGGCTACGATATCCAGCTTGTCCTTGTGCTTATCCAGCATCTCCTGCGGGTCGGTGTACCACTCGGGGATATTCCAGCGCTCAGCCGTTTCCTTCGCCGCTTCTTCCCGGATATCGGCGCAGGCAACGATCTCGGCCAGCCCCTTCTTTCTGAGGTTATTGATGGCCGGAAGGTGTGCGCAGTTGCAGATCATTCCGGTGCCGATCAGTGCAATACGGAATTTCTCGCTCATAGTTCATTCCTCACTTATCATATCAAAAGTTTTAAGGGGATCACCTTGCCTCCCTTATAAGCCCATTATATTCTCCCGGTGCGTTTCTTCAATGCGAAGAAAATCCGCGATAAAACCGTAAAATAGTATTGAATTTTCTAATGAATTATGCTATAATATATGCTCTTTTCTGTTGAAAACAAAGAAACAGTCAGCGCCCCCTGCCTCTCCCTTTGGGAGAGGTGTCTGAGCGAAGCGAAGACGGAGAGGGGAAATTAGGGTGCAATACCCTCTCAGTCACCTTCGGTGACAGCTCTCCCGGAGGGAGAGCCAAGGGGATGTACCCCACTACATACGAAAAATGGAGCGTATCGGTATCGATACGCTCCATTCACTATTTTACGACCACCCCTCAGACCGTTGGGTGATTTTTCCATCTGTCAGAAGGTTCCCACTTTCATCGGGCGAAAGCAGGCGTCCTTCGGCAGACAGAAGCGGCGCAGCTTTCGCTGCGCCGCTTATCGGTTACCGGTAAATCGTGCCGCTGATTACAGCTTGGGGCCAGCCTCGACCAGAGCCTTGCCTGCGTCGTTGCCCTCGTACTTGACGAAGTTCTTGACAAACCGGCCAGCCAGATCCTTGGCCTTGGTCTCCCAGTCTTCCACGTTGGCGTAGGTGTCGCGGGGGTCCAGAATGGCGGGGTTCACGCCGGGCAGAGCAGTGGGGACCTCCAGATCGAACATGGGGATCTTCTTGGTCTCGGCCTTCAGGATGTCGCCGCTCAGGATGGCGTCGATGATGCCGCGGGTATCCTTGATGGTGATACGCTTGCCGGTGCCGTTCCAGCCGGTGTTGACCAGGTAAGCCTTGGCGCCGGAAACCTGCATCTTCTTGACCAGCTCCTCAGCATACTTGGTGGGATGCAGCTCCAGGAAGGCCTGGCCGAAGCAGGCGGAGAAGGTGGGGGTGGGCTGG
>ERZ773192.1582-NODE-1582-length-22220-cov-6.389037_pt1 | contig 22220 bp, 21 predicted proteins | sample MGYA00581010_ERZ773192 | MGnify/ENA primary metagenome ERZ773192 (study PRJEB29015, sample SAMEA2737741) | human gut metagenome | biome: human gut; feature: human-associated habitat; material: faeces | place: China | collected 2012 ...
TTCTGTTATGTCTATATCTATTTGTACTCTGTATGTTTTTTCTATGTGTTTTCTTGGAGCTAGTATGTTGTGTGCAAACTCGCCATCGTCTGTTATAATCATCATTCCAGTAGTATCTTTGTCTAATCTTCCTGCTGGGAACAATCCTTTTCTCATGTATTGCTCCGGTACTAAATCTAATACCGTCTTTGCTGTTCTATCTTCTGTTGCTGATATGTATCCCTGCGGCTTGTTGAGTACTAGGTATATGTGTTTCTTCATATCTAATTTATTTTCATCTATATATATTGTATCTTGTTGTTCATCAAACTTCTGTTCTGGCCTTTTTACAATCTCGTCATTTACTCTTACTTTCTTCTGAGATATAAGCTTTTTAACATCTTTTCTTGAATAGTTAGTTTGAGAAGCTATTATCTTATCTATTCTTTCCATTTTGATCACCTTGCTAAATAACATTTTTTCTTTTTCCATACTATCAAATATTTAAATATTTTTCAATATATAAAAAACTAATCGGCCAAAAAGGGGCGTCCCTATTGGGCGAAAAGAAAACAATCTTTATCATGAGATATAATCACTCCTATTGCCTGTAAATACGAATATATTATTGTTGAACCTACAAATTTCATTCCTCTTTTTTGTAGGTCTTTTGAGATAGCATCAGAAATTGGAGATGTTGTCTTATCTATTTCATAGTATGTTTTGCCATCTGTGAAAGTCTTTAAATAGTTATTAAACGAGCCAAATTCTTTTTGTATATCCTTAAATATTTTAGAATTGTTTATGCTTGCTTTTATTTTTAATTTATTTCTGATTATCTCTTTATTTTGTTGCAGTTCTATGACTTTTTCATCATCATATTGGCATACTTTTTCTATGTTAAAGTTATCATAAGCCATCTCAAAGGCTTGTCTTTTATTTAGTACACACTCCCAAGAAAGTCCAGCTTGAAAAGATTCTAATATAAGCATCTCGTATAAATATTTCTCATCAAAGTTCGGTTTGCACCATTCCTCATCATGATATTTTATATATAGTGAATTCTTCATATTGCACCACTTGCATCTTTTTTTATTATCCATGTAAACTCCTATCTATAATAGTATATTTTAAACATTTTTCTTCTAGTAGCTTAAAATTACAACATCTTTCTCTCATGGTTTCTGGCAGTTTTCCTTTGTTATATAAAGTATATAATTTATATGATTTATCTTTTACTTGAATATAATTTGCATTTAACCAAGCTAATTGTTCTTTTAATAGTTTCTGGTATTTTGCTTCATTTAGAGTTAAAGTTGATTGATTTAAATCAATAATAGAGTAATAATCACTTTTTACAGGAATCATGTTATTAAAATTCACAGCTCCAAGTTCACCGTTTTTTATCTTTAGAAAATCAATGGTATTTTTCATTTTCTTGTGTTTCGGCTTTGGACTAGATAGTGGTGCAAAATATTCGCAATCTTCTATCTTGAATAATATTCCTACAAAAGGTCTAATCTCTTTTTCATTCATATTGTAGGCTACTCTTGGATCAAATTTTCTTAAATAATCGCAATAATTTGTATTCACTCTTATAATTTGTAAATTTTTAATCATACCAACCAGCTCCTTATACATTTTCTGCATTATATCACATACGTACATATGTTTGCAAGTATTTTTCTAAAATTTGTAAAAAAAGATTAGAGCTTTACACTCTAACCTTCCTTTTTTAAGTTCCAATTTTATGGCTGGATTCACCGCTTTTTTAAGTTCCAATTTTATGGCTGGATTCACCAACTTTTTTTGAGAATTTTTTCTCCTTTGGTATTGCCTTATTACCAACACCATATTCTTTATATATTATAATATACATTTTTATTATATGCAAGTATTTTCTAATTATTAAAAATTATTATTTCTCAATTATTTTTCTTGCATATGAACATGTTGCTGTTATCTTTTTATTATATTTTTGAGAATTTTCTATAACATTTTCTACTAACTTTCTTGCTATACCTTGTCCTTGATAATCACTATCAACTTCTGTATGTGTTATATTCCAAATATCATCTATTTCCTCAAAATCACATTCGCCAACCTTTTTCTCAGAGTCATATGCAATCGCCTTGTTCTCATCCAATTTAAATACTATTTCTATCATAATATCTCCTTTTTAATATCAGACTATACTTATTTTAGTGTTGTGCTATTATTTATTATCAATGTACTGTACATAAATAACACATCTTGGTCTTTAAATTCTATATATTGATTTAGCAACTTTGGTGATATATATCTCGTATCAACCACTGTTACTTTACTATATCCCGTCACCAATAATGGAATTAAACTGCTACCATAAGAGTCCCTAAATACTATTAGTTCTTTAGTACCATTATAATCTGGATTCTCTATTGTTAGCATTGGCGTTGCTCCTGATAGATATACATCATATTTATCCAAACTATTTATTTTCTTTAAATTATAAATACCAGAATATTCTTTTGTTTCATAATTATATACCTTACATCTTTTTAATGTGTCATTGGTTAGAACTTTTATTTCGTCGTTTTCACTGCTAATCGGAAATTGGCCACTATATACGCCTTTAAAATCAGTAATTTTTATAGTTTCATAATCTTTTGATATATTTGCATTCATCTGATTTGCAATTTTTTCTGCGATTTTTAATATATTTTCTTGTTTCCAGTGTGTATCTGTCTTATAATAGTCTGATAATTCTAGCAAATCATTTATTTTTATGTATTCAGCAAACGTTAAATCTGCTTTTAACATATCTTCCATTTTGTTATAATCTAACTTTAAATTGTCTTTATTTACAAAATAGTTTTTATCCGGAACTATAGTGAAATATACATTGTTATTCTCTGTCAAATACTGGTTTGCTATTTGTTTTACCTTGTTTGAAATATTTTCAATAGATTTCTCATTTAGCGGATATTCTTGATTTATGATATATCCATTGTATTCATATAAATTATTATAATCTTTCTTTTTGAAAATATTTAATTCGGTTTCTACCTTTAATTTTCTCAAATTATCTCTGTAGGTAAACTGGTCTGTTGTGTATTTATCAAATTTTTCGAAAAATTTTCCATTGAATAACTTATATATAGAAAAACTTGGAAACTGTTCTAACTTTCTTCTTTCCGAAATCGATATAGTACCGTCTTTTTTAGCAATATTTACAATCATAGTTATAACTAAGACGCTCACAAATATTATCGTAATAACTGCGTTTTTTACATTATCACTCATTTTTATTGTTTCCTTTCTTAAAATCTAAAATAAAGAAATGGATTATACGAATTATCAACTAAGTATGCTGTTACAATCAATATAATTATTACCATTGCTATTGGTTCTAGTATATTTATAATTTTATTCATTACTGACTTTGTTTTTATTTTTTCGATTATATTTTTCAAAATTGGAGTTGCTCCGATTATCGCTATTATTATTGTAATTAAGTAACTTCTTAGATAATATATTGTGTAATCATTTATTATGCAAGTAGAATTTGCACCAAATAATCCTGCAATATTAGTAAATGCTTCTTTCATTGTACCCGAATTAAATATTATAAAACTTATCATTACAATAAAAATTACATATAATCTTTTGAAAATATCTGGAAGTTTTTCTATATATTTTCCAAGCCACAATTTTTCTATTATTAATAATAATCCAAACATTAATCCCCATATTACAAAGTTCCAACTCGCTCCATGCCAAATACCAGTAAGAAGCCAAACTATAATAAGATTTCTCACAAGTATTAATTTTCCTTTTCTACTTCCTCCTAGAGGAATATAAACATAATCTCTAAACCACGAACCTAGCGAAATATGCCATCTTCTCCAGAATTCTGTTATGCTCTTTGATATGTATGGGTAGTTAAAGTTTTCTAAGAAGTGGAAACCAAATATTCTTCCTAGTCCTATTGCCATATCCGAATAAGCCGAAAAATCAAAGTATATTTGTAGCATGTACGAGATTGCAAATAGCCAATATAGCACTATACTCTTTTCATCAGTTGCTGAAAACTTGTTACAAAATTCACCTAGCATATTTGCGATAAGTACCTTTTTTGCAAGCCCTATAACAAATCTTCTAGTTCCATAGGCAAAATTTTCAAAGCTATGTTTTCTGTTAGAAAGCTCGTCCTCAATCGTTTCATATCTTACAATTGGTCCTGCAATTAGCTGTGGAAATAAAGCTACATATGTTGCTAAATTTAAGAAATTTCTTTGAACCTTAACATTTCCTCTAAACACGTCAATCTCATAACTGATAATTTGAAAAGTATAAAATGATATTCCTATTGGCAATGCTAGCTGTAATAAGTTAAGTTTCGCATTAAAAATATTATTAATATTTGCAATTAAAAAATCTGTGTATTTAAAAAATACTAACAATCCTATATGAATTGCAAGAGTGACTGTCAAAATGCTCTTCTTTTTGTATTTAGCTATTAAAATGGCCCCTATATAAGCAATAAAAATTTCTGCTAACATCAAGAAAATATATTTTGGTTCACCATAAAAATAAAATGCCATAGAAGCAATAAATAACACGAAATTTTTCGCCTTCTTTGGCACAATAAAATACGCAATCAATACAATTGGTAAAAAATAATATAAAAAGCTAATACTTGTAAAAAGCATGTTTCCTCCTTTCGCCCAATAGGTACGCCCCTTTTGGGGCGAAAACTTGTTAATTATGTTTTAAAAAAATTCCGCCCAAAAAGGGGCGTCCCTATTGGGCGAAATTTTTACATTACTGCTGGCAATTCTGGTGGTAGTTCTATATCTTCCTCATCAGATACCTTTTCTAATTCTTTTCCTATATTATTATTTACATATTCTTTAAATGCGTCATATACTGGTTTTGCCCAGTCTTCGTCTGACATTACCATAAATATTGTATTTCCGCTGTTTGTTATATATAAATTACTAGCTGAAACACAAATCCATTTTGCCATGTCGATATTATCTAGCATTTCTTGTTTCATCTTTTCTACATTAGCACCTGCTTTTACTTTTACTGCAACTGCTGAATATGCTTGTGAAGACATTGATGGTTCAGATACAACAAGTGTTTCTACATTTTCGTTTGATTGCAAACCTGTATAATCTTTTACAGCTACGGCATCACTTACATCAATTTTAGCTGTTTCTAAATCTGGCAATTCATCTCCTAATTTATTATAAATAGATTTAAACATTGCCTTCATTTGAGAAGCTGTCTCTATAGTACTACTTTCTCCTTTTGTTTTTTTACTGTTTCCTACAACTACTCCTATTGTAATTGCAAGAACTACGATTACTGCAATAACTATTGCGATAATTGTTTGTTTTTTCATAATTTTAAAATTCCTTTCTTTTATTTTTTACTCTACTTATACTTTAACATATCCAAGCATATAAAGTAAATAGATTTTTCTAATTTTATAACTTCTTATCACTTATTGTTTCCTTTTATAAAAAATCCCCTGCACCAGACATAATTTTTTCTTCGTCTGTTGCAGAGGATTATCTTCGAGTGGCTATTTTACTTTAGCAAGCCATTCATGGCATTGTCTAACATAGAAAGATCTTTCTCCCCAACCTCTACATTTTCAATCCATGTCTTGAATCCACTAAACCTTTCTTCTTGGATAAGTGAGTAAGACAGGACCAACTTTTTCTGGTCCTCGAGTTTTTCAGGTGTTGTATTCTCATCTTTCAGGCATTCTTTCAGTCTCGAAAGAGCTACGTTAAAAAGAAATCGTCTGTTATCCTCTTCAATCTGAAGTAGCTTTACATAGCACTCCCAACCATCTAAATTTTTGTTTTCCTTCTTAAACTGGTTAACTCGATAATGATGATAAACCTGTTTCAAGATTGGTAACTCCGTAATTTTCATTGCTATGTCTTTTAATAGAATCTGCCGATATTGATAATCTGACAAAAACATTTTCAATTTCATACTCCTAACCTCTCTTTTGATAGTATGACATCTGCCGTACACTTTAGTTGCCATTGTCAATTTGACTTTGGTATTCAACAGCATTTTGTACAATTACATATTTTACTATATTTTACATAAAATGTCAATTAAAAATCAATACAAAATGCTAATATGCAAGATTTTTTCATCCAGCATATTAGCATTTTAATCTTTATATTACATTATATTGTTTCAAAATAAGTTCTATATCTGTTCCTTCTATCTTTTTTAGAAGTTCTTTCACTGCCATTCTTTGTGGTAAATTCATATCCATATCTGTTGCTTTCTTGCCATCTCTAAGTTTTACAGTTGCATTCAATAAATCCCTTATATCATACACGCTGCCCCATACTTCTGGCACGCCTCTATCTACATTTAACAATGTGTAAACGGCTTCCATTGCTGTACGTATAGAATATTCTGTTGTAAATATTGTATCTCTTTTAGTTTCTGCAAATTGTCCTAAGAATGCAAAGTTTACACTTCCTTTTGGTACAACAAGCGGTCTATCTCCATCTTTTCTTGGCATAAAGAATGCTGTTATATATGGCATCATGCATGGAATTGTATTTGCACTTTTTTCTGCCATATCTTCTATTTGATTTTCTGGAACTCCAATATGGTATAGCCATTCCATACAAATTTCTTTTCCTGTACATTCTCTCATTGGCTTTTTAACAAAGTTTCCTGGCTTATCTGTAAATAATCCATAAATCCAGCCAACTAATTGGTCTTTTGGTTGACTTCTAAATTGTGGCTGGCGGTTAAATGTCCAGCTTAATAACCAGTTAGAATCTTTACATGTTACTATTCCTCCAGTTACAACCTTCCCACTAAATGGATCTCTCTTACATATTTTTTCTACATAAGGTGGAATTCTTCCATCTAAAGTAGTAACTGTTGCGCTCATCCAATTTGTTTGTTCTGGGTCTGAGCAGAATTTATCTGGGTGACCAAATTCATCACATTGGTCAGCTATTTTTCTCCACATATCCCAGCCACCACCTGGTTTTATTTCTGGGTCAAATGGAGCTGGCGTGTTTTGGCTTCCAAGTCTTGCATTTTCAACACATCCACCATTTGTAATAAATACTAAATCATTTTCCGTTAAATCTATAGAATTTTGATTTCCCTCTGTAGTATATATTATTCTTTTTGCCACTTTCTTATATTCTTGAATGTCGAATTCAACATTTTCAACTTTTGTGTTGTAATGGAATTGAACTCCGAATCCTTCCAAATACTTAATCATTGGCAATATCATAGATTCATATTGATTATATTTTGTAAATCTTAAAGCCGTAAAATCTGGTAATCCTCCAATATGATGTATATATCTTTGTATATATAACTTCATTTCCAATGCACTGTGCCAATTTTCAAAGGCAAACATGGTACGCCAATATAACCAGAAATTTGAGTTTAACACTTCATCATCAAAGAAATCTGTAATCTTTTTATCGTATAATTCTTCATTTGGAGTAAAGAACAATTTTAATATTTCCATTGCACCTTTATCAGACAAACCAAATTTCTTATCTGTATGTGCATCTTCACCTCTATTTACAGTGGCTCTCATTAAAGAATAATTTGGATCCTTTTTATTAAGCCAATAATATTCGTCTAAAACACTTACACCTTCTGTTTCTATTGACGGAATTGAACGGAATAAGTCCCACATACATTCAAAATGGTTATCCATCTCTCTCCCGCCACGCATGACATATCCCAAATTGTCATACTTATATCCATCACATGCGCCTCCTGGAATTGAGTCCTTTTCAAGAATATGAACTTTTTCGCCTTTCATCTGTCCATCACGAACTAGAAAACAAGCTGCAGCAAGAGCTCCGAGTCCAGAGCCTATAATATATGCTGATTTATTATCAACACCCTCTGGTTTAACAGGTCTTGCAAAAGCTTCGTAATTTCCACTACTATAATACATAAATTTTACCTCCTTAGTTTTAATAAATTTATTATAAAAATAAAAATTTGTAATTTTCAATAACCAGTTTTTTCATAATGTCAAAAAATTTTACAAATTTATATAATTGTCAAAAATTTATTAAACAATCAGTAAATATTTTACCTATCATTTCTTAAATTATACAAAGCTTTTTTAAAACTTCCATCTAAAATTTTACTTAACTTTTCTATTATTTCTTTTGGACTTTCCTTCATGCCTTCTTCTATCCAATTCTGAATTATTCCTACAAATGAATATCTATAAAATGTAGCTATAAAAGTCTTATCTTCGTCTTGTACCTTTATGCTTTCTTTTTCCGCTTCTTCATCGATTACATTTTTCAATAATTTATCAGTATGTTCATATATAAATTTGTTTACATATTTTCTACTTATTGAGTTATATGTATTTCTCACAAAATCCTTATTATCTTGCACATAATTAAAAATACTAAGAAATCCCTCCTGCCACTTTTCATATGTATCTTTATCGTGAATAATTGGTTTAATAACCTCATTAGTATATATCCACTCTATCAAATCATATACATCTGCAAAATGATAATAAAAAGTTTGCCTCTGTATTCCACAATCATCTGTTATATCCTTAATAGATATTTTTGTTAATTCTTTTTGAGACAGCAACTTCTTTAAAGATGTAGCTAATGCTCTTTTCGTAATTTCCGACATACTGTACCTCTTATAACATATTTCTAATATATTGTTTATACCATATTAAAATCCAATTTTAAAGCTTTATAATATAATTTCTATTATATCTTCCATTCTTATTACTTTACCATCATTCAATATGATAATGTTTTTTATATCATCAATCTTTTTTACTAATCCTGTTATTGTTTCGTATTTTCCACCTTGCTTTTTTGTGTCTTTCACAAAAAAAGTTATCGATACTTGTTGTCTGGGATTGTATTTAATATAACTTAGTTTTTTATTTATATCATTTCGTATTTCATCTGTTACTTCTATTTGATTTTCAGTTACTCTAGCTACTTCACTTACTTCATCTTCATAGCCTGTTACAGCAGAAAATGGAGCAAACTGTGCAGACCTGGCCTCTAGACTCATTCGTGGATGTGTTTTTGAAACATGGTGCTCCAATTTTATTATGTCATCGTATTTATGTTCAATCCTCATAGTTCCATACCTCCGCTCTACAAAATATTTTCATTTTACTCTTGGTGACCTCCAATCTGCCCATTTCTCTGTATTGTTGTAGCGTCTTCTTCTAAGTCCATTCCTTTTATTATTGCATTTTTACCGAATCTATTTTTTAAATCTATAATAGTATTTTGAATTTTTTTCTCTTTTTCTAATTTTACTTTTTCCTCTTTTTCTTTCTCTGCTAACTTTCCATAATTAGTAAATAAATTTACCTGTTCATATTGATTTTCCTGTTTTAATTCTTTTTCATCCGTCAAATTTCCAACAGTTAAATATATCTTTCTTATTAACAAATTTCTATTTATTATTTCATCATACAAATGAACAAACCCTTCACTAATTATTCTCGTAGAAAATGTTTTTTTATCTAGTCTAAATGTTCCATGTGCCGGTTTTGGAACTTTTCTTCCATATCTATCTTCTTTTATCTCTCCATTATAATTCTTACTGAATTCTGCATTTTTTAAATTTTCCACATCATACTCTACCGTAAGAACCAACATGTCTGTAACAAAATGTTTCTGCACCATGTCTAAAACAATTTCATTTGCCATCTCCTTGATTATGAGCCTAGACTGCTCATAATTGTATGGGCAATGAAGTACCTGACCAGAACACAAGCTTCTATTTGCTGGCTTACATTCTTTAATACTCTTTATAGTAGCACATTCCCAACCCCAACTATGGTCAATTAATAATTCGGCGTTTACTCCAAATAATTTATATAATAATTCTTCATTGTCTACTGAGCATCTTGCTACGTCTCCCATTGTAAACATTCTGTATTTTTCTAATCTTTTTGCATAGCCTTTACCTACTCTCCAAAAATCTGTAATTGGTTTATGATTCCATAACTTTTCTCTAAAGCTCTTCTCATCTAATTCTGCAATTCTAACTCCATATTTATCAGGGTCAACGTGTTTTGCCATAACATCCATGGCAATCTTACACAAGAAGAGATTAGTCCCTATTCCAGCAGTTGCAGTAATCCCAGTAGTTTCGTATACATCATGTATTATTTTCGTAACAAGCTCCCTAGGAGTAAGCTTATACGTATTTAGATAACTCGTTAAATCGCAAAATATTTCATCTATCGAATACGGAAATATGTCTTCTGGAGAAACATACTTTAAATATATGTTATAAATTTTGGCACTGTACTCCATATATGAAGCCATATGCGGAGGTGCAATTATGTAGTCTAATTCTAGGTTTTTATTTTGCTTTAATTCTATATCGTCATAAGATTTTCCTGTAAAAATATTTTGAAAAGCCCACCTTTTTCTATCATTATTTATATTTTTTACTTTTTGCACAACTTCAAAAAGTCTTGCTCTACCAGGCAGTCCATATGCCTTTAAACTTGGCGAAATAGCTAAGCATATTGTCTTTTCAGTTCTTGTATTATCCGCCACCACCAAATTTGTTGTGAGTGGATCTAGATTTCTTTTTCTACATTCTACAGATGCAAAAAAAGATTTTAAGTCTATTGCAGCATATATCCTTTCCATAAATAACCTTCTCTCTTTATTTTCAACTCTATCATTCTGACAAAAAGTATATCATATTTTTAGCCGTTTGTAAACATATGTTCGTTATCTTTTTATGTCTTATTATGTCGAATTATTGTTCTTTTTGTGATACGATTATCCTATTTTTTAGCGTTTTTTCGTTGTTTTTTATTGGTAAAATATGGTATAGTTTGTCATATTATGGTAGAGTTTGTAATAGGCAATTATCTATTACAAAAATTTCCACTCAATTAAGGAGGATTATCATGAAAATCACAGAAAAAACTCGCAGATTCATTCGGTCTATCGCACTTATAGTATTACCCATCACGCTCATACTATCACTTTCTTCTGTAATTCTAAAAGTGTACACTCAATATACAGAAGATAAACTTTTTAAAGAATTGTCCGAAAACATTTCTGTTACAGAGAAAGTACACGATGAACATTCCATTGATAGCTCTGTATCAAGTACAAATTCCGAGAACGTAACCCCTGCCATTTTATCAGAGTATTCTGAATTGCACAATGAAAATCCAGATTTATATGGTTGGCTTCAAATTAATGATACAGTAATAGACTATCCGGTAATGTACTCTCCATATGACCCTCAACTGTATTTGTACAAGAATTTTTATAAGGAAGATTCGAAATCTGGTACTCCTTTTATTCTTACACCCAGCAGTACAAATACCATTATATATGGGCATAATATGAAGAACGCATCAATGTTTAGTTCTTTATTAAAATATAAAGATATTGAATTTTGGAAAACCCATCGATATATTATATTCAATACTTTAACATCTAAAGGGATTTACGAAATTTCCATTGTAGCAAACGAAATTGTTTATTATGATGAAGCAAAAATACCTGATGGTGCATATCTTTTTTATAAACATTCTAACTTGGATAGCAAAGGAGATTTTGATGAATATGTAAATGAATTAAAAAAGAATTCGTATTTTGATAGTAACATTTCATTGGAATATGGAGATGAATTGCTTACATTAGTAACATGTGATTATGTTCAAGAAAATTCTAGATTAGTTGTAGTAGCTAAAAAAATTAATTAATTTTTTTTTATTTAAAGAGCCCAGTTCATATGAACTGGGCTCAGTTTGTATTATGACTCTATATTATTAGAGTTATAAGAATTTTATAAGTTACTTAGATTTGTTCTCCTTCTTAGTAACTGCCAATGTGCCAATGCCTGCTATAGAAATCAGTAGCAACACAACATCAGTATTGTTAGAAGCATTGCCAGTCTTCGGAACTTCCGGATTAAACACCGGCGCAGTGATAGGAGTCTTAGGAGAATCAATATTCTCAATCGTCTCTTCAGCAGGTACTTCAGGCTCAGGGTCAATCGTAATCTCAGGCTCGAGATTGGGAGTAGGTTCGGGAGTAACCTCCGGTTCAAAGTCAGGTTTAGGACTCGGCTCAGGATTAGGATTAGGGTCAGGGTCAGGGTTTGGATCCGGATCTGGATTGGGTACAACCTCAATAATCTTGTTACACACGCTAATTGTCGTGTTTTCTTTAGACACGATATTAAACATGATATCTTCCTTACTGAGTTCATAACCATCGGGAGCCTTGAGCTCCTTCAGATAGTACTGATAGTCAGGTACCAGGTATCTAACTTTACAAGAACCATCTTCAGTAATCAAAGCTGCTGCCTTTGACTCATCAGTGGTAAAATAACCATCACCATTTTCATCGATGGCATAATAATAGGTTACCTTTTCCTCATTATCGTCCACAGTTTCGACCTTGTAGTAGTAAAGCTGGAATGTCGCCGGCTCCTTAATAAGGTTGCCATTAGAATCCACCTTATTAATGGTAACATCTCCATCAACTTGTTCCAAGGTAATGGAGTTATACCAGTTGTACTTATATCCCTGATAGGAGTTATTAGTCCAAGGGCCATCGACGCCAAATGCCATAGAAATAGCCAACTTACTTGCCTCATCTTTATTGAGACCTGCAGTAGTTGCCTGTTTCATATAGTCATTTACTCTACTCCAGACTTCATTGGTATTATCCATGTAGTCTTTCAGTCCCATGTCCTTATCGTTCCACTTGCCTTGGCTACCATCTGCAAAAGCTTCCTGTCCAGCCTTATCGCCAAAATAGAAGCTCAACAGTTCCTTGTAGAAAAGTTCATAACTTGCCGAAGCAATTTCTTCTTCAGGCCACTTCATCTGAATAAGAACTTGGCCATTGTTGCGTTTCATTACCGTAGAATACTTTCCGAAATAGTCCGGATAGTCTTCCAAGAGTTTATTGTACTGCTCTTCAGTAATAGAATACTGATCATCAGCCATCCCTCCCTGCATATCAACAACCATCTCAGGATGTTCTTTTGCAAGGTCAGTAAAGTTCTCGTAGCTACTCCCAAGCTTTCCGTTGTAATAATCCAACAGATAGTCGGTAAGAGCCGTCTCGCCAGTATAACCAGCTTTTTCAAGATAGCTATACATGTTAAGAACATGATTGAGCTTTACTTTAGACGACGAACTTACTCCGAAAAGTTCCTGCATCGGAGCAGACTTTGCAATCGCTCCAATACTTTCGACAGAAAGCTTCTGCCCGTCAAAGCCGATAAAATCTGTCAGCTTTTCATTAGAAGAAGTATCTGCCGTTTCGAGTCTAAAAGACCCATCCTTGTACCGATAAGTATGACCATTAGATGTGGTAATCTCAATGTCAAACTTGTTAGAATCGGACGGCACACAGGTGTACTCACCATCCTTGTTGCCAGTAACCTGTCTGTAATACTCATTGAGTACATCAATAACCTCAGAAAGGTCAATAACAACATCACCGTCAACATCCTCTCCAATGTCATAATAGACTTTGAAGACGCCATCTTCAAAAGTAATGTCGTACTTAGACGACACGCCCTCAGAAGTAGTCGGTTGATTAGACGGATCTATCTCGGGTTTGAAATTCTCTTTTACAGATGTTTCGCCCGAATCATTTACAAAATTTTCCACAGTCTTTTCATCAGAAGGCTCTGCAGGTTTGTTTGTTTCTTCTTCGTCAGAGGGTTCTTCGGTTTTTTTCGCTTTCTCTTCATCAGAGGGTTCTTCGGTTTTTTTCGCTTTTTCTTCATCAGAGGATTCTTCGGTTTTTCCCGCTTTCTCTTCATCAGAAGGCTCTGCAGGTTTGTCTGCTTTTTCTTCATCAGAGGGTTCTGCGGTTTTTCCCGCTTTCTCTTTGTCAGAGTCCTCTACAAGATCCTGCTCTACTTCCGTATCTTCGAGCTCAGAAATCTCAACAATGTAAGGTCCATCAGTGATGTTCCGTTCGAAAGGTTCAGCAGCCGAAGCAGAAACACCCACTACCTGTGCAAAAAGAGTAGCAGATGCAACAGTCAGCGCTAACATTCTTCTCGGACGTTCTCTCTCCCGGTTAGAAATATGTTCTGCCATGTGAATACGCTTTTTCATAAGGGGTACCTCCTTAACTTATAAAAATGTGAATGTTCAACCAGTGCTTCATAGCACCTAATTGCTAATATACCATTTTCTGGTAATCAAATCAATATGTATTTGTAATTATTTTACATTTTTCATCTTCTTTTTTCGACATTATTCTACATTTTTTCATTTTTATATATCATAAATATTCGCCTTTAATATAATTTTTTGAATTTTGATTTTATCATCTAAAGATATATTCCAAGTACTTCCAGCAATACTTCTTTTTATTTTATATTCTTTTGCCGGTTCTCCTAATAGCTTATTTAATTTTTTCTGTAAATCTACCTTATTAGTACATATAGAAAGAGTATTCTCACTATATAATACATTTATTGTTGTTTCTATTTCTGATTTATTTGGTTCTTTATATATCTTTTTCATAGTACTTCCTTTATTTAATAGTATTCCTAGGCTTAGATTATATCACATTTTTCTAGATTTGTAAGCTTTTTAGCTAAAAATAGCAATTTAAAATTATTTACAACTAACATTAAAAGTGATATAATATATAAGTTCGCAATTTACACATCTAATGGAGATATTCTCCAAGGAGGACAATATGAGTTTTTTCAAAAAGAATCAGCCCGAAGCTACCACGCAGAAATCTTCTGAAGAAGAAAAGCAGTACAATGCTGCTTGCATAAACATGGAAATTGCTACTGGCAATTTTAAAAACATGACACAAGCAGATATTTGTGCTTGTGTGGAAAGTTGCAGGCCTTCTAAGTAAAAGCTCATAAAAAAGAATGTATTCTTTTCTCACCCTGCGAAGGGTGAGTTTCTTTTTGCATATTAAGCTTCATGAAAAATAGAGTATATCTATCAGATACACTCTATTCATTCTTTATTTTATGAATTTTTTCCACAGCAGTTTTTGTACTTTTTTCCACTTCCACATGGGCATGGGTCATTTCTTCCAACTTTTGGTCCTTCATTTACAACTGTTTTGTTCATTCCGCCTTCTTTTTCTGATATATTTCCATCAACTAGGTTGATTGCTGTATCTTCAAGGCCTGCTCCTGTTACTTTTGTTGTTTCTGTTCTTTCTATTGGACCTTCTTTTTTACGAATGTTTAGCAATATTTTTACAACGTCCATTCTTATGTCTTCTATCATATCGTCAAACATTTCTGTTCCTTCAAGTCTGTATTGTACAACTGGGTCTTGTTGTCCATATCCACGAAGTCCAATACCTTTCTTTAATTCGTCCATGTTGTCTATATGATCCATCCATTTTTGGTCAACTATTTTAAGCATTACAACTCTTTCAAGTTCTCTTAAATTTTCCTCACCAAATTCTGTTTCTTTAGAAGCATATATTTCGTGTACTTTTGCTATTAATTCGTCTACTAAGGCATTTCTGTCGAATTTTTCTGCCTTTAATGCAGCTACATCACTTATTCCTAAGTTTGTTTCTATGTCTTGAGCAATTGATTCTTTGTTTACTTCTTCTCCGTCTACTATATGAGAATCTACTATTAATTCAACAACAGAATCCATCATTTTTAGTATGCTTTCTTTTAAGTTCATGCCGTCTAAAACATCTCTTCTTTGCTCATAAATTACTGTTCTTTGAACATTCATTACATCGTCATATTGTAGAACGTTCTTTCTTATACTGAAGTTTCTTCCTTCAACTTTCTTTTGGGCATTTTCAACAGCCTTTGAAATTAATCTACTTTCTATTGGCATGTCTTCGTCTGCGCCTAATGTATTGTAAACTTTTGTTACGATATCTCCTCCAAAAATTTTCATTAAATCATCGTCTAATCCAATGTAGAATCTAGATTCTCCTGGGTCACCTTGACGTCCACTACGTCCACGAAGCTGGTTATCAATTCTTCTTGATTCATGTCTTTGTGTACCAATTATTTTTAAACCGCCTGCTTCAATAACTTTTTCTTTTTCTTCTTTTATTTCGTTATCGAATTTTTTCTCTAATTCATTGAATTTTTCTCTTGCAGAAAGTATTGCCTTGTCATCTGTCTCGTTATGTGCTGCAGCATCTTCAATTTCTTCATCAGTGTATTTTAGCTTTCTCATTTCTTGTTTTGCAAGATATTCGCTATTTCCACCAAGCATAATATCTGTACCACGTCCTGCCATGTTTGTTGCTATTGTAACAGCCCCAAATTTACCAGCTTGTGCTATAATTTGAGCCTCTTTCTCGTGGTATTTAGCATTTAATACTTCATGAGGAATTCCTTCTTTATCAAGTAATTTACTTAATTTTTCAGATTTATCAATAGATACTGTACCAATTAAAACTGGTTGTCCTTTTTCATGAGCTTTTTTGATGTCTGCTATAACTGCTCTAAATTTGGCATCTTCGTTTTTGTATATTATGTCTGAATTATCTTTTCTAATCATTGGTTTATTTGTTGGAATTTCAACAACGTCCAATTTGTATATTTCTTGGAATTCTGCTTCTTCTGTCATTGCAGTACCTGTCATACCAGATAATTTTTCATACATTCTAAAGTAGTTTTGGAATGTAATTGTAGCAAGTGTTTTAGATTCATCGTTTATCTTAACATGCTCTTTTGCTTCAATTGCTTGATGTAATCCGTCATTGTATCTTCTTCCATACATAATTCTTCCTGTAAACTCGTCTACAATTAGAACTTGTCCATCTTTTACGATGTAATCTTTATCTTTCTTCATTATTCCATTTGCATGTAAAGCTTGATTTACATCATGAACTAATTCAGAATTCTCTAAATCGTTGAAGTTTTCTAGTCCAAATTCTTGCTCAGCCTTCTTTATACCTTGTTGAGTAAGAGTTGCAGATTTAGCCTTTAAATCTACTATATAATCATATTTTTCGTTATCTTCTTCTTGCTCATAATCTTTGTCGTCTTCTTCAATTATAACTTTAGCTTGTAATTTTTTTACAAAATGGTCAGCCTTTTGATATAAATTAGAAGATTGTGCTCCTCTACCAGAAATTATAAGTGGTGTACGAGCCTCATCAATTAAAATACTATCGATTTCGTCGACGATTGCATATTTTAATTTCCTTTGAACTAATTGGTTCTTGTATATAACCATGTTATCTCTTAAGTAATCGAAACCAAACTCGTTGTTTGTACCATATGTAACATCACATGCATATGCTTCTTGCTTTTGCTTTGGATTCATTCCGGCAATAACAAGACCAACAGAAAGTCCTAAAAATCTATAAAGATTTCCCATCCACTCGCTATCTCTTTTTGCTAGGTAATCGTTTACAGTAATAACGTGAACTCCTTCTCCTGTAAGTGCATTTAAATAAACTGGGAGTGTTGCAACAAGTGTTTTTCCTTCACCTGTTTTCATTTCGGCAATTCTTCCTTGATGAAGTATAATACCACCAATTAATTGTACATCGAAATGACGCATTCCTAAAACTCTTCTAGATGCTTCTCTTACAACTGCAAATGCTTCTGGTAAAATATCATCTAATGTTTTCCCATTTTCCAATTGTTCCTTAAAGTATGGAGTTTTTGCAACTAGCTCGCTATCAGATAATTCCTTCATAGCTGGCTCTAAACTGTTTATTTTTTCAACAATAGGCCTTACTCTTTTTACTTCTTTTTCACTGTATGTTTTAAATAATCCCATGAATAATTCATCCTTTCAAATTTATGTAATACAAGGCAAAATAGGTTACATTTTGCCATTTTTTAACTTTGTTATAGTTTACGTGGTTATTATATAACTAAATGTGGCATTTAGCAAGTAAAATCGTAATAAATTATTAAAATATATAATAAAACAGAGCGTACTTTAAGGCTCTGTTTTTATTCATCTTTATAAAGTCGCAGATGTTGGTACATAACTCTCGTCTGGCGGATATACATACTCATCATTTGGCGTCTTTGTCTCTTTTATTTTTTCTATTTCTATAACCGGAATCTCTCCATGGTATTCTCCTTTTGTTATTGTTCCTTCAATTTCTACCCAACATCCATCTTTGTATTTTTCTGCTCCATTCAAGTGACACAAAAATCCTACCACAACTGCCTGCAAATCTGGAGAAACAATCATCTGCCTTGCAAGTACAAATTGATCATTCGAAAAATCATATAATCTGTACACAAATCCTACAAATTTAATTTTTTTACCAATATACTGGTTCATATTATCATGAACTGTTTTTAATACATTTGTATAATTGGCTGCAGATATGGTATTTATTTCACTTTGTGGAACTCCTTCACTCTTTGATGTTATTCTTTCATTTGAATTAATTATATTTATTACTCCTATTCCAAACATTATAAATATTAAAATTGTTAAAATAACAAATACTATTTTAAATATCATCTTACCATTTAGCTTAAAATTGCGAACATACATCTTTCAATCCTCCCATAAGAATTGTTTTTCTTATGGTACATACTATGAAAGATTTATTGCTTTTATGAATAATCTCTTGAAAATATAGATTTTACAACTCCTTTGTCGAGTAAATTACTGAATATGTTTTTTAGAATTATTAAAGCTATTGGACCAATAAACAAACCGATTACTCCAGATATTTTAAAGCCAGTATACATCGCAATTAATGTAAATATCGGGTGAATTCCAATGTGATTGCCTACAATTCTTGGTTCTATAAATTGTCTTACAACAGACATTATTATCCATAGCACAAATATGCTTATTGCAAGTCTTATGTCTCCATTGCATGCTGTGATTATTGCCCATGGGACCATTACGCTACCCGACCCGAATATTGGGAGCGCGTCTACAAATCCAATCCCCAGTGCATATAGTAATGGATATGAAACTTTCATTCCAGTTAGTTTGAATATATAGAGTCCAATTAACGAAATTATGAATGACACCAATACTAATATTGCCTCAGCTTTTAGATACCTACCTAACACTTCCATTATTTCTTTCAGATGTTTGTAAATTTTCTTTACCCACATTTCGGGTAAATGGTGTTCAAGTTGGTCTATCATGTATACTTTATCTGTACAAATAAAGTACAGTGATAAAAATGTTACAGCCAAATACACTCCAATAGTTGGAATCGATGTGATCCATTCTAGTACACCTTTTAAGAATGAATTTAGCCATAATACTGCTGTATTTAGGAGTTCTGTTGCAGACCTTTCAATAGCCGTAACAACATTTTCTGGAATGTTCAACTTTTTTAAGTTTTCACTGCCAATAAATTTTTGTATCATCTGGCTCGCATTTGTAAAATACGTTCCCAAATTATCTAATAAATTTGAGCCTTCCGAAACAAGTGTTGCAATCCCCCAAGTTAATAATCCAATAATTATTCCTAGTACAAATACTATCACAATAATTGCACTTGTTTTTCGTCTAAATTTACATTTTCTCATAAAAAATCTTATAGCAGGCTCTAGCAAAAGAGATATTACAAATGCAATTAAAAAAGGCATATAAAAGCAAGCTAGTTTGAAACTTAGATAAATAGTTATAAAGCTTAATATCAATAAAACTAACTTTCTAAAAACCTTTGTCCAATAATTTATATCAATTACCATAATAGCTCCTAATAAATAATATATTACTATTTTATGGTAATTTTCCAAAAGTATACGTTATACAATATAATTTATTTTCAAAATAAAACAGAAATACTTATTATTTTGAAAAACAAGGGCAAGCTCGCCTTTTGAAGAGTCTGGAAGAGCTCCGACCAATAGTGCCGTACCGAAGTTTTAAAAATAATAAGTATTTCTGCATTAATATTAAAGTTGAAAAATTATAGAATTACTCTGCGTTATGCTCGTCTGTTCCACAAATACATTCTATTGTATCGCACAATTCTTTTTGGTCTACTGATTGATTTGCGGCTAAATCTCCTAATGTTAAAATGCCGATAACTTTGTTGTTTTGTGTTACAGGTATTCTTCTAATTTGTTTTTCAGACATTAATCTTTCTGCCTCTGTAATTTCGCTGTTTGGAGTACATGAGCATGGCTGTGTTGTCATTATCTCGCTAACTGTGGTCTTGCAAGTATCTTTATCGCATGCAACTGCTCTTAAAAGAATGTCTCTATCTGTTACAATTCCAACTAATCTGTTTGAATCATCGCATACTGGAGTACAACCAATATGGCATTCGCACATCATTTTAGCACAGTCCTGTACAGATGTGTTTGGCTTTACATAATTTACATGATTACACATACAATCTTTAACTTTCATTTATATATCCACCTTTCAAAAAAATTTACAATATTATTATGCACATTTGAAAATTGAATATACAGTTTGAATTTTGCTGATTTGTCAAAATTTTCTTTTATAGTTGATTTAATACCAAAATTTGAATGAAATCCCTTTTTATATCATCTTTGGCATTTTTTTCATTTAATTCTTTAAAAATTTCATCAGTAATTTGGTTAATTAAAGTTTTTGTTGGTTTTTGTGTAATTCTTTTACATTTATTTATAACTATCGGATTGATTTTTAGATATGACTCTGGATATAAATCTACCGTCTGTAAAGTTGGCTCTTTTATGTTTATCTCACTTCTTGTATATGTATCTCCAATTATAGTTTTCATATACTCATCAGTACTTAACATATTTGTATCCTCCCTCGAACTATTCTGGAAGATATATTTTAATAATGTTCTTGCATTATTAAAACCTCCTCGTATACTGTATTATATGAGAAGGTTTTTGTTTTGTTAATTTAGTTCATTTACATACTGTTTGAATTTTTTTCCACGTTCTTCAAAATTTTTGAATGCATCAAAACTTGCACTTGCCGGCGATAATAACACTACATCTCCTGTTACTGCTTTTTGTTTTGCCATTTTAACGGCTTCTTCAAGATTTGTACAATGTATAATGTCTATTTTCTTATCTTGTATTTCTCCTAATGCTATGATTGTTGCATTTTCAATTTTTTCAGATGTTGGGCCAGTCAATATTAATGTTCCTACTTTTTGTGCTATTTTTTCTCCAATTTCTTTGTAATCTAATCCTTTGTCTGATCCACCTGCTAGCAATATAATATTCTCATCAAAGGCATTTAATCCTGCAATTGTACTTGCTGGGCTAGTTCCAATAGAATCGTTGTAATATCTTACTCCATTTAGTTCTCTTACAAACTCTAATCGGTGTTCAACCCCATTAAAATTCTTTATTGCATTTAATTGTTGTTCTTTAGTAGCGACTGTTTCTGTTGCTGCAAGTGCAGCACAAATATTTTCGTAATTATGAATTCCTCTTAATTTTATTTCATCTTTTTTCAATAACTCTATGCATTTTCCATCTACACAATGTTTTATCATCTGGTCAACTCTGTCATACACATATCCATCTTTCAATTGCTTTGTACTACTAAAGAATACAGCTTTTCCGACTACATCTTTTGCAAAGTTTCTAGTAATATCATTATCCTTATTTAGGATTGCTATTCCGTTTTTATCTTGATGTAAGAAAATATTTTTCTTTGCTTCTTGATACTCCTCATATGATTTATGTACATTCAAGTGGTCTGGAAACATATTTGTTACAACTGCAATATCTGGGCTAACTTCCATTCCCATTAATTGAAAACTACTTAATTCAAGCACAATTATATCGTCTGGTCTCATATCTTTTACCTTAGTAAATATAGGCTTTCCAATGTTTCCTCCTAAAAAGCAATTACGTCCTGTTTGCTTTAATATTTCATATATAATTGATGTAGTAGTAGTTTTTCCCTCTGTGCCAGTTACGCCTATTACCTTACATGGTGCAAGCTTTAATACCATTTCAATTTCAGACGTTAATAATGCACCTCTTTCAACTTCTTCTACAGACTCTGGTATTGTTGGTAATGCACTAGGAGATCTGAAAATAACATCAAATCCATGTAATCTAGATAGATTATCTTCTCCTATTTCAACTTCATATCTATATTTATTTATTTTTTCCATAATTTCATCTGATAAATTTCTCTTGTCAAATACTGTAACTTTCGCATTTTTATCATAAAAATAATCAAGCAAAGGCACATTGCTAACACCCATGCCGATTATAGCAACCTTTTTACCGTCTAAGAATTTATTAAATTCTTCTAACTTTTCATTTACAAAATCCATACT